>Ga0265298_10000827_pt1 | contig 45790 bp, 60 predicted proteins | sample AusTroGonzalo_MG_3_FD_193486 | JGI IMG/M metagenome (GOLD analysis project Ga0265298, IMG submission 193486) | Bovine rumen microbial communities from tropical cattle in Woodstock, Queensland, Australia - Gonzalo_01 | ecosystem: Host-associated > Mammals > Digestive system > Stomach > Rumen ...
TGCGAGCCGATCCCGAAAGTAGGCGTCCATATCCTTACGGCTGATTTTCGGCGTTAAACCCATATCCGGCAATCTTTACGGTAACGCTTGAAACGGAGGATCGTCCCGGAGATTTGGACGGATCCGGACTCGTTGCGGACTTGGATTTCCGTACCGGGTGCGAGATCCGGGCAATCGGCCGGGAGTTGGATTACCGAGGAGACCTTACGGTCCTCGCCGTCGGTCCCGGAGATTATTTGTCCCCCGGAGGACGGCTCCTCCCGGCAATCCGAGGTAAGAGTCCAATCGGAGGCGGATCCGGGGACAAAGTCGCCGTTTTCGCTCCGGGTTGCCTCGGCCCCGGTCTTGATATAGAGTTGATCCTCGTAACGTGCCATTACCAAATATCGGATTTGTCGTTGATAGTGTCGTCGGTCGAGAGGTCCTCGACGAGGTCGCTCAAGCCGTTCTCGGCGGCAAAGCTCTTGATATATTTCTTGAGCTCGCCGACGTTGTACGATTGAGAGAAACCGCCCTCGTTTTCGGAGGCAAGGGAGACCAAACGCCGGAGGATCGTAATAACGACCCGGGCGACGTTGGTCTTTTCGCTTGCCGAGTATGTTGCCGACGGCTCCAAACCGGCGTCCACAAGAGCTTTTTCGATTGTACTCTTTGACGCCGAGTATTGGAGCAATTCAGCTTTTACCGCCTCGTAGAGAGTCATATCCTCAAGGTTTTAAGCGTTGAGGAAAGTGTTGTGGAGGGTATCCCACTGCCAAGCACGCTCGGCATTGCCCCAAGCCGGGAAAGCGTTGGCCGAGCCCTTGGTGGTCTCGACAACGGGATCGTCGTTGGAGAATTTCTTGATAAGGACGTGCTCCCTCTTGACCTTGGTTGCCTCGGAATCGACGCTCTCGTCGGCGAGAGGACCGTAATAGGTGTTACCCTGCACGATACCCTCGGTAAAGAGGACAACGCCGGTCTCCCAAGGAGCAACGACGGTATCGACGCCCTTGATCTGAATCGTTACGAAACTCTCGATAATATGCACCTCGGGGAGCTTGTTGGCTTTCATAGCGGCGTTAAACGAGTCGAGGCTCGGTGCAACGTCGCTCATACCGGCGGCTCGGATTACCCAATTAGCGCAGAATTTCTGCGCCTCGGCGGTACCGGCGATATTATCGAAAGTATCGGGATCCATAAACATATACTTGAGGACGATACCCTTGGCCCTTGCGGCTTTCTTGATAGCCTTGATCTTGGTAATAGGCTTGGCGGTTGCGGCGTTGGCGGCGTTGACGATTACGTCGGAGCCGGACTGCTGATCGGCCGGGATCAAGAAAGTAACGGCCTCCTCGGTAACGATACCCTCGTTGTTGGTGGAATCGAGGACGATCTTACCGGTAGAGAGGGCACGGAGGGCCAACCACTCGAGGCGAGCGTTGACGCCGTTCCAACAAGCCTCGGAGTCTCCGTAAACCCACTCGACGATAGCTTTTGCGCCCTCGTCGGAGCCGGCATAATGGAGGAGGTTGTTGTATTCGTTGATATCGGTTTCCTCCTTGTCGTAAGCGACGTCGATCTTGGGGATATCGCCCTGCTTGCGCTCGACAACTCGGCGAGTCTTACGAGGAGACTTGGAGTTGAAAGCCACAACGTCGGCGGCTACGGGGATACCTAACTTGGTTGCGAGAGCTTTCCAAGTGAGGGTGGGAGTAAACTTGGTCGGAAAGAAATTCGGCCAATAAAAGTCGTTGAGGGTGTAAGTATTCACAACGGCCTGCATATCCTTTTCGTTAAGGCCCTGCACGATAGACTTTTTGACTGCCATAATCTTTGAGTATTAAGGGATTAAACGAAACGGACAAGAGGAGTTGCGCTCTTGATACGGGAGGTAACGGGCATTGCGAGTACGGACTCGGTAATAGTGCCCCTTACGACGATACTCTGCAAGTGGTTGTCGCCCTTGAGGATATCGAAAGTCTCGCCAAGGTATCCGTCAACGGGATAACCGGCATTGGTGCTCTTTACGCCCTCGAGGAGGTCGCCCTCGTTAAGTGCGCCGAGAGTAGCGGCGAGAGTAACGGTATCGTAAGAGGTGCTACCCTCTCGATCGATTGCGGAGATCTGCTTGACGGAGCTACCGGCAACGCCGAGATAGTCTCCGGCCTTGAGGTTGCTCCCCTTGGCGATCTTGATAGAGGTTGCGGTTGAGCCGGCATCTTCGACGACCTTGGCAACCTTGATTACGTGGTAAAGACCGTTAGAGTCCTTGGTAAGAGGAGCTCCGGCGTACACACGGTCGCCGCCGAGGTCTTTAACCGCAACGGTCCCTCCGCCCGGTACGGTCTCGATCTTGGAGACGAAAACGAGCTTTTCGGGACTTTCGGTTTTCTTGAAATTCTGCATAATGATTGAGAATTAGCTTGTTAAACGTTAAAGGGCTTTTCCTCCGAGGCTACCCTTTTTATCCTCGCCGGACTTGGAGTCGATATACGCTTGCACGCCGGCGGATACCCCCTTGTCGTTGGCTCCGCCGAGTATCGGCTTGGGTACGGTTGAGAGGCCCTTGTCGGCGAGCGACTGATTAAAGGCCCCGTAAGAGGTTTCGAGCTTACCGACGAAAGCGTCAAGCTCCTCGTCGGATCCAAACTCTCGGCCGTCGATTACCGGCTCGTAAAACTCCTTGGCGATACCTTTCTCGGTAAGTTTGGCGACGAGCTTTTCGTGGAAAGCCTTGGAGGCGTTTCCTTTCTCGAGAGCCTCGATCTTGTCGAGGAGAGGCTTGTTGGCCTTGGCGATAATAGCGGCAATCTTTCCGTCCGGATCGTCGGGATCGGGATCCGGGTCGGGATCGGGATTGGGATCCGTCTTGGTAGTTTTCTTTTTATCCTTACGGGCGACGTCGGCCTCGGATTGGATAACTTTGAGGTACGGCTCGGCCCCGTCAACGACTTGGTCGATCTGCTCCTCGGTAAGATCGGGCGTCGCCCCCAAAATGTTTGCGACGTTCTCATAGGCGGCGTCTCTCAACCCCAAAGTCTTGTGATACTTGTTTTTGAGGGCCGTCTTGATTTCCTTTTCAAATGCCATAATACTTGAGTTTTGTTGTTAGTTATACAACCAATCGGTTGCTCGATACGGACACAAATATAATGATTTTGCGTCCAATAGAAACTCGATCCGAGGAAAATTTTTCGTAGAAAACAACAACTTGGTTGATTTTTTCGTCAAATTATTTGCTATTTCCAAAATAACGCATTATCTTTGCCCTTGCAAGGCAACAACAAATCGGTTTATTTTATGAAAGCAATTACCAAAAAAGACCTCAAAGGGATCAAGTTCAACGACGAGATCAATTGGCTCCTCGAGGATATCAATCGCAAGGGCGATATCAACGGCCGGTATTTCTCCGCTTGGTGGTTTGATATGTACCGCCCGGACAAGGCCGAGTGCAAAGCAATGGGAGCGATCATTTGGCAACTCCTCGTCAACAATATCGACTCTCTCGGCGTTACGTTCAACGACGGTACCGAGGCCCAACTCGACCTCAAAAAGGCCGCCGAGTTCATCGGAGAAAAGCTCAATACTTGGTGGGGCATTATCGTAAAGCTATTCCGCTCTATGTACTACGACGGATTTAAGATCGACGTTTGCGACGCTTGCGGCCTCAACGCCCTTTACCTCAAATTGAAATAATAACCCGGGCCGGGCAACCGGCCCACAACCGCAACAACAATGGATAAAGATACAAGATTGGCGATCGCCAACGAAATATACGCCCAACTCGGCGGCGTCCGTTTCTCGCTCGTTACCGGAGCCCGTCCGATCTCGATCTCCGAGACCAAGGACGGCGATCTCGAGCTTACTTTCAAGATCGGCCGCAACGGATCCAAGGCCAACCGTATGAGAGTTACGTACGAGATTGGCCCGGATCTTTACAAGGTCGAATTTTACCGCCTCTCCAAGAGCTCCAAGACCTTTGTACCGGTTATCGTGCCGGTCGCCTCAAGGGACGGCGTATTTTGCGACCAACTCGCCTCGTATTTCCGGGAGATAACCGGTCTCGTTACCACTCTCCCGACGTTTGTCAGTAGCAAGTAATAACCTCAAAATACCGCAACAATGAAACGTATCAAGACAAAAGCCAATTTTAAGTACGGCCTCTTTTATATCGACGACAACGGGGACCGGATCTTTAACGCAACCTTTACGACCCTTGCAAAGGCCGAAAAAGACGCCAAAGATATCCTCCTCGCCAACGATCTCGTCGGCCGGGAGTATCTTATCGCAATCGTCGATACCGAGTGCAATATCCTCGGGGAGTTGTATTACGTCCGTCTCGTCCTCAACGAGGAGCACGAAAGGGAGTTTGTATTGGCCGCTTATAGCTATTAGGAAATGGATAAGATTATCGACAAGCTCAAGAAACTCCTCGCACTTGCCGAGAGAGGCGAGGCCGGCGAGGCAAGAAACGCCCGGCGGATCTTGGAAACCGAGCTCCGCAAGCACGGGCTTACCCTCGAGGATCTCTCCTCGGAGGTCCGCAAGGAGCGGATATTTCCCTACAAAGATACCGACGAGAGGGCGATCTTTATCCAAGTCCTCGTCAATGTTTGTGGTAGCAAATCCGAGGCTTTCAAGAGTGCCGGATACAATACCAAGAGAAAACGCTTGTACGTCGATTTAACCGACTTGGAATACGTCGAGATCTTGGAAAAGTTCGAGTTTTTCCGACGGCAATACAACAAGGAGAAAAAGCGTCTCCTCAACGATCTTGCGGTCGCTTTCCTCTCCAAACATAGGCTCTACGACAAGGACCCAAACGAGGCGAAAGATAGCAACCCTCTTTCCCCGGAGGATATCCGCCGGATCTTGAAACTCGGGGAGACCTTGGACGACGTCCATTTCTATAAGGCATTATCCCAATAAGATATGAAAGATAGTGATATCCGAAAACTCGCCTACGTTGAGAGACGATTACCAAATCTTGAAAGTAGGACCCGTTGTATAGCCGATAAATATCCCGAGGATCCCCGTTTGCTCGAGATTAGCAACGCAATAAAAGAGGCCATAAACAAAATAGATCAAGTGTTAAACCCCAATAAATCCAAAAAGTTATGAGTAACGCAACAACAAACGAGGAGAAAGTCCTCAACCCGGAGACCCAAAAGGCCCGGATCCGTAAAGCCTTTATGCAAGGCCGTATCCTTACCTCCTACGAGGCAAACCGAGTCGGACGTACCGTTGACTCCCGAAAATGTATCTCCGATCTCCGCAAAGACGGAGTCAAGATCGAGGACGAGTGGAGGACCGGCGACGACGGCCGCCGTTTCAAGGTGTATTTTGTTAAACCGGAAAACCGTACCGAGGACGTCAAGCAATTGTCGCTCTTTGGCCGGATCCTCAAGAGGTCGTAATATGAAAACCTACGTTATTACCCTCTCGAGATCGTTTCTCGCCGGGCACCCGAAAGCAGGAGAGCCAACCGGTTTCAAGGACAAATTCCTCCGCAAGGAAAAGATCCATACAATCCGGTGCAACTACGAGCTTTGGAAAGCCCGTTTGGAGGAGGTAAAACGAGGCGAGGCGGCCCTTTCTATACGAGAGTGGACCGGAGCTCCATATCGGAGCCCACAAGCCGAAATACGCCTCCTTACGGCGGCCGACGGAGTCTCCGTACAAAAGCTCGAGTTTCTCGGGCGTTGGATCGTCGATCGAAAGCAAATCCTCGAGACGACCGAGGCCCTCGAGATCCTCGCCGGAAACGACGGGCTCGAGTACAAAGATTGGGAGGCTTGGTTTGCCAAAGCCGACAAGACGAAACCCTTTGCAATAATCCATTTTACGCCGTACAAATATGAGTGAGAAAGCGATTGAGGGAAATACAATACTTATCGGGGATTGTCTTGAGCAGCTCAAGCAGCTACCGGACGAGTCTATCGATTGTTGCGTAACCTCCCCTCCGTATTTCGGTCTCCGAGATTATGGAGACGATCGCCAAATCGGATTGGAGGAGTCGCCGGAGGAGTATATCCAACGCCTTGTATCGGTGTTTCGAGAGGTTTACCGGGTCCTCAAGAAAGAGGGCACCCTTTGGGTAAATATCGGGGATACCTACAACTCGTACAAAGGCGATAAAAACGCCAACAATTTCGATAGCCTATACGTCGGGCATTGCAACCGGCCGACTCGCCGGGAGCACTTTGGCCTCGAGGATAAATCTCTCAAGTTGAAAGATCTTATCGGGATCCCTTGGCTCCTCGCCTTTGCTCTCCGGGCCGACGGTTGGTACTTACGGCAAGATATCATTTGGAACAAGCCAAATTGTATGCCGGAAAGCGTCAAGGATCGTTGCACGAGGTCGCACGAGTATATTTTCCTCTTGAGCAAGTCTCCGAGATACTATTTCGACTACGAGGCGATCCAAACCAAAGCCAAGGAGGAGATCCGGAAAACGGATAATCCGCAATTTGTCGGCGGCCGGAAACGTGGATCCTTGATCCAAATCCCGGGAGATCCCAATTATCGAAAGAGTACGACCCGAAACTATACCCCGAGCGGAAAGGCCAACAAGCGGTCCGTTTGGACGATTAGTACACAACGGTACAAGGCCGCTCACTTTGCAATGTTTCCGGAGAAACTCGCCCGGGAGTGCATCTTGGCCGGTTGCCCGGCCGAGGGTGTCGTCCTCGATCCTTTCCTTGGAGGAGGCACAACCGCCGCCGTCGCCAAGAAACTCGGGAGAAACTACCTCGGGATCGAGCTCAACCCGGATTACGCAAGTATAGCAGCTAAAAGACTCGAGTCTATTCCAACAACCCTTTTTCCTATGTTTTGATTATGGGAATACGACGCAAGACTCCGGAGGTTGACGCCGCAACGATAATAAACGGCTTTTGCGAGAGAGCTCTTATTACCAAGACCTCGACCCGGGTTTACCCCAATATCTATCTCGGACGTTGGGAGGCCGATATCCTCGAGCTTACCAAGGCCGGGTATCTCTACGAGTACGAGGTCAAGGTCTCCCGAAAGGATTTCAAGATCGACGCCAAAAAGGCCGAGTATTGGAGAGGGACCAACGAGGTCCGGAGCAAGAAATACGACGTCCTCCTCAAGGGCGAGAGAGTGCATTATTTCTCGTACGTCGTCCCGGAGGGCTTGATCGATCCGGAGGAGGTCCCGGAGTGGGCCGGATTGATCTACGTACGGCCGTACTACAACCGGGTTTGCATCGGCTTTGACAAGGAGACCGGCGATCCGATCTTTGACGAGCACGTATCGGCGTGGTTTACGACGGTCAAGGATCCGAAAAAGCTCCGGACCGAGAAAGTTACCCCGAAAGAGCTCGAGGAGATCGAGAAAAAGGTATATTTCCGGTACCACCAACTCCGTTGCAAGCTGATAAAGCAAAAACTCGTTACGCCGTTTGGAATAACCTAAATTATTTTGTAATTTTGCAAATAACAAAATCCCAAGCAATGAATAAGACCAAGGCCCCGGAGACGATTTTCATCGTCGAGCGTCCCGGGGATACGCCTCGGGCGTACGGCTCGATCAAGGCGATATACGACGATCTTTCCGCCGAGGAGGTCGGAGTCCCGTTGTACCGGCTTTGGGGCCGTTTCAACGACTCGGACTCCTTTGATACCGGCCGGGCCAAGATCTACAAGACGACGATCAAAAGGAGCAAGAGAAATGAATAACAAGGAATTTTGGGACAACGTACGTCCCCGGCTCTCCCGAGGTACCAAGATCTCGGAGATCCAAAGACTATATTTCGGCAAGATCCTCTCGTACGAGGACTTGATCCATTTACCGGTACTCGACGCCAAGGAGATCCGGGAGAGGCACGCCGCCGAGCTTGAGAGGCAACGCAAGGCCGTTGAGGACCGCAAGACGGCGATTTGGGACGAGGTCCTTAAAACCCGGGCCCTTATCAAGGATCCGGACGACGCTCTCGGGATCGGAGTAAGCCCGAAAAACGTCTTGGTATCCGTCTTTATCGACGGAGTCGAGACGCCTTTTACCGACAAGGACTTTAATCCGGTCAAGCTGATCGGCGAGATCCGGTACCGGGATCCGTCGTTTTACGAGTTTATCAAGGGCCGTTACGATTGGCCCCGTTTGTTCAACCAAGTAGAAAAGGAGTTTTAACTATGTTAGGCGCAATCATTGGAGATATCGTTGGATCTCGTTTCGAGTTCAACAATTACCGGGGAAAGGATTTCGAGCTTTTCGGCCCGGGTTGCGACTATACCGACGATACGATCTTGACCGTTGCGACGGCCGACGCAATCCTCAACGGCCGGAGTTACCGGGACGCTTACCTCGATTGGGGCCGCCGGTATCCGCACCCCAAGGGAGCGTACGGAGCGTCTTTCTCCGCTTGGTTACAAGACGGCGGAAAGGCCCCGTATTGGAGCTTTGGCAACGGTGCCGCAATGAGAGTAAGCCCGGTCGGTTGGGCTTTCGACAAAGAGACGCCGGTCCTCCGAGAGGCCGACAAATCGGCGTCTTGCTCACATAACCACCCGGAGGGTATCAAGGGAGCCCAAGCGGTCGCTTTCTCTATCCTCAAGCTCCGCCAAGGCCTTACAAAGACCGATCTCGCCGGTATAATCGAGTATCATTACGATATCAAGGCGACGGTTGACGAGATCCGGGAGACAAACGCTTTCAACGAGAGTTGCCAAGTAACGGTACCGCAAGCGATAACTTGTTTCCTCGAGTCCAAGGACTTTGAGGACGCAATCCGCAACGCAATCTCGATCGGCGGCGACTCCGATACGATCGGGGCGATTACCGGCTCTCTCGCCGAGGCTTATTACGGGATCCCGGACAAGATCCAAAAGATCGCCCGGGCCTATCTCCCCGACGATATGTTACGTATTGTAAATCAATTTTATAGCAAATATGGCAAGCAAATTCGATAATTACTCCTTTTACAAGGGAGAGGAGAAAAACCCCTTTACAGGGGCCGACTCTCTCTCCGGAAAGTCCTTTTGGTGGGATCTCGAGAGGTACGCCTTTGAGGCCGGAGACGAGAAACTCTCCGGCCGGTTATCCGATACAATGCTCGAATTTATCCGGGAGCGAGTTTGGCAAAGCGACTCCGGTTGGGATACAACTTGGGAGGTCGGTATCAAGCGAGCAACGGAGCTCTACAAAAAGGGCCTTTGGAGCTCAAGGTACATAAGCAACAAGGAGGCGACGATCGACGAGGCGATTTAGACGATCTCCTCGAGCTCGATCCACCAACGGCCGCCCATTTCGTAGGGTTTGGCAAGGATCCGGTACTTTCCGTAACGCTTGATCATAACCTCGAGCTCTCCGGAGTATTCCGAGATCGGTTGGATCCAAGATCCCGTCTTGTTGTGGATCTTTAATATCAAGTTTCCGTCAAAATTGTGGGCGACTCTTAAACTCGTACTCGTCGAGGCCGGGGCAAGATTCGTCCATATTTTTGTACCGTTATCCCAAGCGGCGATACACTCTCGTATAACCTCTTGGGCTCCTCCGTCTCGTAGTCCTCGGAAAACGACGCCCTCGTAACGTTTCATCTTGTCGAGGATCCCGGAGACGGCCTCCGTATATTCCTCGATAACTTGCTCCATTTTCTTGACGACGTCCGGGTCGAGGCCGGAGATCTTGCTTTTCCATTGCTTGCGCCAAAACGCCGAGGTCCCCCGGAGGTTGTACGCATTGCTGAAAGTCATACCGTTGGTAAAACGGGTAATTATCGACAACTCCTCCGGCGTAAGGCCGACGAGCTCCTTGGCGTACGCAATACGGGCGGAGAGCTCCGATCCGTACACGCCTCCGACGGAGTTACCCCAAATATAGCCCGGATTCATAGGCGTCTCGCCGAGGTATTTCTCGATTTCCTTTTGGAGCCGGGCGATCTCCTTGACGTCGTATTGCGAGACTTGTTTCCCGTAATACTTGTCGGAGAGCTTGTGGACGTAAGCGGAGTAAGCGTCGTTGGCCGCCTCAACCTCGGAGGTATAGGATCCTCGGGCTTTCGTTATCTTGTCGAGGAGATCGTTTTCGAGACGTTGCCTTTCGGCGAGCTCCTCGGGCGTAAACGGGACCTTTCCGTCGGCCCAAAGGCCCTTGCCTACGTTGGCCCTCTTGGCGGCCTCCTTGGCGGCTCTCTCGGCCTCTTTCTTGAGGCGATCTTTCTCGAGACGGGCGATCTCGGCGTCGGCCTCTTGGATCTTGGCGTTGACGGCCGCAAGATCGACGTCTTTCCCGGAGATCATATCCGAGAGCTCCTTGGCAAAGCCCTTGATCTTTTTACCGGAGGAGTCCTTGGCGTACTTGGCGATCTCGCCGATCTTGGTCTTGGTCGCCTCAACTTGGATTTCGTGCTCGACGATCCCGAGTTGCTTTTTGTAGGCGTCTTGGGCGACTTTCCAAGTCTTGTACTTTTGTTGCACGCCTCCCATATTGCCGCCGAAATAGTCGTTGATCTCGAAAAGGAGCTTTTTCTTTTTCGACTCGAGCGACGTAAAGCCGGCGGACTCCCAAGCGGAGAGTTTCTTGGCGACGGACTCGTTGACGGCCTTTGCCTCGGCGGCGGAGAAATCCCGGGCGACTTGCATCGGATTTTCGAGGTACGAGAGCTTGAGGATCTCCTTGCCCTTGGCCGCAAGTGCCCGGGCCTCGTTGAGGACGGCCTTGACGTCGCCTTTCTTGAGGAGATCGGCGAGCGTTGAGGTATCGATATCGGAGATCCCGTCCATATACCGGAGGATATTCTCGCCGTAGTGGTAAACGGCCCGTCTCTCGGCCCATTGGCGGCGGATCTCCTCTTTCTCCTCCTCGGTCTTAAATTTGGTCTTGCCCTTGGGCTTTTCCGTCTCCGGAGGAGTGAGATCGAGCTCGAGGCCCTTGGAGAGGTCGCCCTCGACGAAATTGTCCTTGATAAAGTTCGGGACGGAGTTCCAACTCTTTGCCCGGTCGGCGTTGTCGGAGATCCAATCTTTCATACCCTCGGGGACGTCCGTTACCTCGTTTTCGGAGTGCATATTGGAGACGTCCTCCCCGTCGAGGATCCGGCGTTGCATTTCGTCAAACTCCTCGTCGGTCGAGAGGATCGTCGTACAATAGCAAAAGCAATGAGGGTGCCAACCCCGAAACTTGAAATCCTTTGGATACTTGCCCTTGAGGTCGTCGCAGATATCCGGGGCCGGGTGCCGGCCGGAGAGGTGTATCTCGTATCCGACGACAAACGGGAGCTCGTCCCAACGGGCGGCGTCGGCCTCCCGGTAAGCCATATTGACCTCGGTCCGGGCGAGTCGCATTGCATTTTTATACGAGGACCGGTAAACGCCTTGGCCCGGGTGGAAAGCCTTTGCCCTTTGTGAGAGGACGAGGTTTCCGTGCTTGTCCCGTACCCGGCGAAAGAGGTTGTTTGGCTCCTTGAGGTATTGACGTACGTCCCGGGAGAGTTGGGCGGCGGACTTGCCCTCCCCGAGAGCGAGGTCGATCCCGAGCTCGATCTCTCCCTTGTACTGATCGGTAATTTTCCAAATACGGTCCGAGATCGTAAAGCCGTTCTCGACTCTCGTTTGAAAGCCCCGGAGAGCCTCGGCGTTGCGGTTGTAAAAGGTCTTGAGCCGCTCCTTGGGGATCCCGGTCTTTTCAAAGAGATAATCAACGAGCTCGTCGTTTTTGAGGTTGGACTCGGCCCACTCCTCCCGGGTTGCCCGGTCGAAAAAGATCTCGACGTCCCGGACGACTTTCTCGAGGGTCTTGTTGCACCTCTCGAGGGCCTCCGGGTAATCCGCAAAGGAAAAGAGCTTTGTCGGATCGATATCGAGGGTCTCGGCGAGCTTTGTAAACTCGGCGACGTACGAGTCGTAGATACGAGTCAACCTCCCCGAGTATTGATTTGCCCGGAGGAGGTGCTCGTACTGATATTGCTTTGCGCTCTTGGGTCTTGCCATTTGTTACCGGAGGAAAAGGTAAACGATCTCAAACCAAATAAGGAGGATCGGGATCGACCCGAGCCAAGTAAACGTAACGTCGGCGAGGTCGAAATCCTCCTTTTGGATCAAGGCGTCGTAAAGATCCTTGAGGATACCGCCGACAAGGGCCGCCAAACTGATATAGACGGCTCCCATAGTAGGCGAGATCACTCCTCCAAGGATAAGGACCAAGAGGACGATAAAAAGCGTAAGGAGGGCGCAAGAGAGGCCTCCGTACCAATGATAGATCTTATCGATCCCGAATTTACCCCAAATAATACGCATAGTTTTTACTCTCCTTTGCCAAATACGTTAAACGTTTCCTCCTCCTCGGTCTCCTTGCGGATCCGCTTGTAGTCCTCCGCCGGGTCTTGGGTAAGGCCGGAGAGCTCGGTACCCTTTTCTTGCGAGAGGATCGCCTTGCCGCCGGTTGCCTGCATAAGCGTTTGTATCCACTCGGACTTGGTATCGATCATATACGGAGTAAAGACGGACTCGATATAAAGATCCTCGGACGTGCCCTCGTAGGTGGTATCCATTTTGCCGACGTAGGATCCGACGACGGAGTTACGGCGTTGGAAACCCTCGCCGAAAAGCTCGGCCTTGTCGAATACCTTGAGGTGGGCGTCCATAAACAAGAGCTTGAGGGCGATCCCGGTAACGTTGCCGATACCCTTGACCGAGTCAAAGGAGACGTCGGGCGTTTGGGTAAGGGAGTAGATAAGCCTCAAGAGGGTATCGAGCTCGAGCTTGACGCTCTCCGGGGCGTGGTCCCAAGAGAGGTACTTGGCCTCGGCGTCTTTCTCGCCCTCGATAATTGCGCCGGCCTCGCCTTTCTTGGACCAACCCTTGATCTTGCCGTTGACAAAGATCTTGGGCGAGGCGTGGTAATCGTTGGTCTCGCCGAAATTCGAGAGGAGTTTCTCGAGGCGGTCGATCAACGGTTGCACGTCGGCCCACTCCGGGCCCGGTTGGCAATAGTAAACGACCGGGATCTTGCCGATCGGGTTGGGAGTATCGGACTCGAGGACCCATTGGCCGCCGCCGTCTTTGTGGTAACGGAGGATATTGTTGGCCGTATAGGTGTCGAAATACGTTTGCTCCTTGCCGAGGACGTCCTTGGTATAGTATTGACGGGAGAAAGCGAGGAGATCGCCGCTTTCATCGAAATACGGGTAAAGCTCGTCTCCCTTTCCCGGGGAAAAGAGTTGTACCTTGAGCTTGAAAGAGGTATTGATACCGTACTTTTCGTGCTTTTTCTTGTCGGCGTACTCAATCGGGTACCAATACTCGGCGCACTCTCCGTAACGGAAAAGCTCCCGGGCGACCCGGCGGTTAAAGGAGTTGATCTTGTTAGCGAAATAGATCCCCTTGAGGGCCTCAAAGACCTTTTCCTCCTTGGATCCTTTCTCGAAATCGGCCTTTTGGACGACCGGAGTCGTAAAGACAAAGGATACGGCGGAGTTGACGATCTTTTTTTGGAGCGATACGGCGATACGGTTGACCTCCTCCCAACGCTCGATATACTTTTCCTCAACCTCCTTGCCGTCTCTTATTACCTTACGGGTGCCCTTGATCGGCTTGTCCGGGCGGTATCCCCGGTCGTTGATCCGGTGCCCCGGAGGGTTAAATTGGTCGTCCAAGAGCTTGACTTTTGGAGCCGGTGGGCAATTCCGGCGGAGTTTCAACGTCGAGATTTGTTGCGCCGGCGTCTTGCCTTGTAATAATTCCTCTAAAGTTGGCATACGTTAAAACATTAAGTTAATCAAAATACCCCGTCGAGATCTTGAGGCTCGTCCTCCTCCTCGGCGTTGTTGTAATAATCAATCGCATATCCAAGGATATCGACGTACTCGTCGTGCTCCTTGGCCGGAAATCCGCAAACCTCCTCGATAAATTCCTCGGTAAAGAAATCGTCAACAACGTACACTCGGCCGCACTCAATCGTAGGCGAGGCGGCGGAGATCCGGACTTTCTTGTCGTCTTTCGGCGACTCGGTAATCGTTATATTGAGGCCCGTTTGCCTCTTGAGCGTTTGTACGGCCGACAATCCGGAGGCCTTGGGCTCGATCCGGATCGACGACTCGGAGTTGTACCCGTTCTCGGAGGTCCAACGGACCAAGAATCGGCAAAGATCCGGAAACTCGAGCCAAAGTTTCTTTCCGTTTACGATATAGATATCGTTTCCGATCTTGCACGTCGCAATAATGCCGGTCGGGTCGTTGGAAATATCCGACGTATAGGCGGTATCGGCAAAGAAAATATACGGCTCGTAGGCCCGGCGACGCTCAAACTCCTCCCGGGTAATATGCCGAAACCACTCCTTTTTGACGATATTACCGCCGTCCGGTACCGGGTTTTGGCCGTATTGGCCGGAGTAGGCCCGGGATCCGAGGTCGGTCTTGGCCTCCTCGAGGACCTCCCGGGAGAGTCGGATCGGATCCAAGAGGCCTCCGACGTACCGCTTGGCGAGCTCCGCCGGCTTGACGTAGTCCGAGATCTCGGCCGGTAAGCAAATATGCTTGATCTTGTCCCTCTTGCGCTTGAGGAGATACCCCGTTACGTCGTTTTCGTGGAGTCGTTGCATAACGGTAACGGTCGGCGTATTGCGCTTGTCAACCTTACGAGAGGAAAGCGTTTGGGTATGATTGCAAGCCGTCTTTCTCATAACCTCGGACTCCGCTTGCTTTGGATTGAGCGGATCGTCGTTTATAATCAAGTGGGCGTGCTTACCGGTAATCGTACCGCCGGTTGAGGTGGTATATCGGGCCCCGGTTGCGGTATTCTCGTACGATTGCTTGCCGGACTTGTCCCGGCGGAGTTGGATCTCCGGAAAGAGCCGGCGAAATTTCTCGGATTGTATGATATCTCGGGACTTGGTCGCAAGCTCGATCGAGAGATCCTCCGAGTAGGTATTGGTAATCGTCCGGATCGTCGGATCTTGGGTCCATATCCATACCGGCCACATAATCGTAACGATCGTCGATTTCGACGTACCGGGCGGGATATTGATAATCAAGTCGTAGGGCTTGGGATCTCGGGCGACGATATATCTTGTCAATTTCTCGAGCTCGGAGCAAAGGTACGGGATATGCCAATTATAAACCGGCTCCTCGGGGATAATAACGCCCCAAAACGACCGTACAAACTCGAAAAGAGACTTGGTACAAGCCTCTCGCTCGACGGCCGTCAAAAGCTCGGTAAAATTGGCGATCTTTCCCATTTACGCTCCGGCTTTACGTGCTATTTCGAGGAGTTGGGCTTTCTCCTCGTCGGTCAATTTGGAGAGATCGAGATCCGCAAAGGTCGGGAAAAGCGGTACGCCGTCCCGGCCGGTTATCTCTTGTTTCTCCGGTGCATACAAACCGAGGATCTTTGCCCTTTGCTCCTCGAGTTTTATCATAAGCTCCATATACCGAGGATCCCCCTCCGGCAAAACGTCGGTCGTCTTGGTCTCCTTGGTAATCGGGATAAATTCGGGTTGGTTGTTTTCCGGATCCGCCGGGCCCTCCGGCTTTTCGGCCTTTTTATCGACTTGGGCGGCCGAGCTTGCAGTCTCGAAACCGATCTTACGCTTGGGCTTGCCGGTATCCTCTCCGTCGGCCTCTTTCTTACGCTTGAGGTTGAGGCCTTTCTCCTTGACGGAGACGAGAGAGGCTTTCTCCCGGGATCTTTCCCACTCCTCCCGGGCCTCCTCGTAGTGTTGGCGGTTGCGCTCGAGGAAAAGGGTAACGGCCTCGTCCGTATCCTCGAGACGGGCCTCTCGCCACTCCTTGAGCAAGGTCTTGACGTCTTTCTCGACGGTTGCCTTGGAATACGTTTCAAGGCCAAGACGCTCCATTACCGCCGTGCGGATCTTGGAATACGACTTGCCCTTGGCATAAAGCTCGGCGACGATCTCGAGTCGGGCCTCCTTGGCCTTTCGCCGGCTCTCGTATATTACGTCAACTTTTCCCATAGTTGTTACTTATTACGTCCCGGATCATATCGAGAGTCTCTCCCGAGAGGAGCTTGTCCGGTATTGTCCGGAGGATCCTCCAACCGAGGACGGTTGCGGTATTATATTTCTCCATATCCCCGAGGAAACCCCTCGAGGAGTTGTGCCGTCCTCCGGTGGTCGTTACGATCATACCGTCGGCGGCGATATACTCTCGCCTCTTGTACGTGCCTCCCTCGACCTCGAGAGCGATCTTGTACGCCGGTATTGCGTAGTCGAAACGCCAACGGCGATCCGGGCAAAACTTGAGCTCCTTGACGCACTCAAGACCGAGCTCCGACCGGACGATCCCGGTAAAGACGTCGGTCTCGGGTGCCGGTGCCGGCTTGGATCTCTTGGCCTTTGGAGCCCGGGGCCTTGACTTGGTCCCGACTTGGTCCCTCAACTTGGTCCCAACGGCGGCGAGCTCCTTGGCCGAGATACCGGCGAGCCTTGCGGCCTCGGCGAGAGTAAAGTATCCTCCCTTGCTCATTGATCGAGGCGTTGGATCGCAGTAAAGCGAGGAAAGACAAGGATCTCGTCCGGGGCGAGCTTGGCCTCCGGGAATTGGGTTGCGGCCGACTCTCCGTCGATCCAAAAGATATCCTCCCGGCAACCGGGGCCGTTATAGACCTCAAAGTACGGCGACCATTTGCGAGGGATCTTGGTAACGTAGTTACGGACGTGCCCGTATTTGTCGAGGATATATCCGACGAGGCGGCCCGAGACGACGAAACCGTCCTCTTTGGCCTCGGCGTCCTCGGGAGTAGGGTTGTAAACCGAGAAATAGATCCTCTCGCCGATCTTGGCGTAAGGGATCGCTTTCTTGCAGTTGACGACGGCGGTTGCATCGAGATCGAGGTCCTTGATCGAGTCCCGGATCTCTTGCTTGAGCCTACATTGCGGATTGAGGCCGCAATACTTACAAGATCGGATATAAGCTAACATACGCTTGCGATTAAGCCCACAATACCGACGAGGATAACGAGGAGCATAACAACTCCGCAACCGACGAGAGTCGCCTTGGCGAAAAGCTCGTTGGACGTCTCGATTTGGTCGTAGCACTTGGGACAAACCTCAACCGGCTCGTCCGAGACGGCCGTATCGATCGTTACCCTCAAATAGTTGGACTCTTTGCCGCACTTTTGGCATTGTCCGGATTTGTAATTGATCTCTTTATCCATATCGCTTTGTGGTTAGGAGGTTAAAACGGGAGATCGTCCGGATTGCCGGGAGCCGGGGCCGGAGAGGCGGCCGGTTGGGCGGATCCTCTCGAGGCGTAACCGGCGGCGTCGGCCGATCCTCCGTTATCATTGGTTGACTTGCGATCGAGGAGCTCGAAATTATCGACGAGGCACTCGGTCTTGTATCGTTTGATCCCGTTCTCGTCCCAAGATCTCGTACGGATCTTGCCCTCGACGTACAATTGGGATCCTTTCTTGACGTATTGGCCGATTACGTCGGCGGAGCGGCCCCAAAATACGAGGGCGTGCCACTCCGTCCGATCGGGGATCTCCCGTCCGTCCCGGGTCGTAAAGCCCCTCTCGGTGGTCCCGAGAGAGACGTTGGCGACCGTTTGGCCTCCGGGGATTGTGTGTATCTCCGGATCGGCTCCGACGTATCCGATAAGTTGTAATCGATTGAGACTCATATCGGCGGCTTTAATTCTCCTCGGATCCGAGGGATTTGCGAGGAGTACGGGTTATCTTGGTCTCCGAGCTCTTACGGATCTTGATACCGATCGGAGCAAGGATCTTGGCGAAAAAGTCCCTTACCTTGGCCTCAAACGGGCGATCCTTGCCGGTATAGGTAAAGATCTCGAGGCGGTTGGCGGTAAGGTATTGAGGTTGCAAGCCCTTTTTCTCGGTCAATTGGGAGCACCAAATACGGCCGGTAAAAAGGATCTTGATACGGTCTTTGATCGTCGGTTTCCAACACGTAATAACGTGCCCGGCTCCGGTAGTGTGCGCCGGTAACGGGAGAAATCTCTTGGATCCCTTGCCGTAAACCGAGTTCATTTCGGGAAATTCAATTGGTCTCATTTCTTGGAGTATTTTGATTTAACGTTGGTTGCGAATTAGGTCCCGGATCTTGGAGGCCTCGACGGCCTCGATAAACTCCTCCGGACTGATAAGGGCCTCCCCGGCGTGGTCGAAATACTCCCGGGTGCCTCCCTTGACGCCGAAAAGGTATCCGTCCCTCTCGGACTTGTAGATATAGAAACGACGCTCCTCCTCCCGGTCGATACCAAACGGGTTGTCGTCGGTCTCGAGGACGATCTCCTCTTTCCAAATTACCCCGAGAGCCTCCGTTACCTCGAGAAAGACGTCGATCCTCGGATCATCGTTGGGGAAAGCGATCTTTTTGTTGGCGACGGCCCTCTCGACAAAGCCCAAAACCTTGATACGGCGGTCGTCCGATTTTTTAGCGTTCATTTTTCTTATCTCGGAGAGCGTTACGACGCCTTTCCCGAGTTTTTCGCCGATCCGTATCCTCTTGGAGACTTTGTCTCCGGAGAGATCGACGAGGATCTTTGCCCGGAGGAAAGAAATCGGATTGAGGCCGATAGAGTCGAGATTTAGCGGCTCAAGACCATAGTCGGCGAGCTCTTTCCGGAGTCCGTCGATTGAGGTTGTATTGGTGGTTGATCCAACGATATACGCCTTGGTCGTTGCCATAGTGTTTGGATATAAATTGTTTCTATTAGACACAAAGATAATTGTTTTTGGAGTAAATCCCGGCCGAAAATGATATTTTTTGTATCAATCGGCGAGATCGAGTATTGTTTTGAGATCGGATCCGGCCTTTTGGAGCTCCTCGAAATAGTCGATAAGGAGGTATTTTTTGGAGTACCGGCGCAATAGATCTTTCTCCAATAATAATTGAGAGATATCTTTCTCTCTATATTCTTTTAATACTACGATATTGTTATCGTAGGTCCACTTGTCGCCCTTGATCTCCGCTTTTTTGGTTTCGGCGGAGAGCTCGTTTACGATCTTGGCCCGGGCTTTCTCGGCGGCCTCGATCTTTTGCTCCTTGGTGGGCGAGATCAAGCCGGCGTCGGTTGCGTATTGGTACGCCTCTTTCGGATCCGGGCACCAAAAAAACGGCTTTTTCTCGACCCAAAAGTTGTACTCGAGCAAGAGGCTTTCCTTGGCCCGGCGGATCGGATCGACCGGAGGAGCCGGCGGTAAGCTCTTGAGGCGGTACTCCTCGAGGGCCTTGCGCCGGGCGTCGCTTTTCTTGTAGGCGTCGAGCCACTCGACGTACGTTACGACGTTGAGGCCGAAATAATCCCCGAAACGCTTTTTTACGCCGTTTTCGAGGGCGAGACGGACCTCCTCGAGGGTAAGGTACGAGTAATTGTCCTTGAGCTCTCTCTCGAGCTCCGAGGCTTGAAAGACGAGCTCCTCGGTATCGGGCTTTTGCCCCCGGAGGAGGTGGATATATCCGATCAAGACGACGAGAGGGTTGTATATCTCCGGGATCTCCTTGATCCGGGTCGTTGCGACGGCCTCGTTGGCCGGTACGATTGGTACGAGAGCGTTGTTATCCATATCCGGGCCTCCTTATTTCCTCAAAGCCCCGGCGATCGCACCAAGGGCGGATCCTACCTTTCCCGGCGTCGGGCCGGCCGGAGCCTCCGGAGATCCGGAGAGGGTCGGTACATTGTCCCGGCGGAGCCAATTACGGCAAGTAAGGTACGCCGACCGGGTCGCAAGTTTCTTGTAATTGTGCATCGCCTCGAGGGTATGCTTTACGTCGTCGAGACGGTAATCCTTGAGGATTGCGTAATACTGATCCCGGGTAAAGGGCTCGTCCATTTTGGCAACTTTCGGGGCGTTGGTCGAGATCCAAGTCTTGAAAGCGTCAAACTCGACGTCATTGATTACCTCGACCTCAACGGCCTTGCCTTTTCCCTTTGCAAACCCTTTTTCTTTATCAATATCAATATCATTTTTATTTTCATATTCATTTTCAGAGTTTGCCGCCTCTTTTGCCCCGGCAAATTGTCCGGCAAAATTATCGGGATTAGGATCGGGATTATTGTCCCGGTTGTTGCTTGCAATTGCGCCCCGGCGGCCGCTTACGGACCGTTTCTCGCTGATTTCGGCGTCCCGGATCATACGTTTTTGGCAAAGGGTATTATCATCGATCGAGAGGACTCCCTCGTCGAGGAGCTCCGTCAAACCGGACTCGATTTCGTCAAAGTTGTACGGCAAATGCCTTGCAAGTTTTCCGGCAAAAATCTCGACTTTGCCGTCGTATTTGCCGGAGGTTTTGCCGATATTTTTGCCTCGGCAAATATCTTTCTCCTTGAGAGAGATCTTGCCGTATTCCTCCGATTTGTGCATAAGGCACATAATCCGAATATAAACCCCGTTGGCCGAGGCGGAGCACTCGGCGAGCTTTTCGTCCGTCAAGAAATCTTGGACGTACAACGGGAGATAAGGTTGATCTCTTAAAGCCATTTTCTTGTAGTGTTTTTGTTGTTGCGGTAAAAGAGGGCCGGACGAGCCGGCCCCGTTGTTTTATTCGTTGGACCAATCCGGATCCACTATTTCAAAGTCCGGGAAAAGGTACTCAAACCAAATCTCGATAAACTGCTTGGCGCAATAGTCGGACAAGTCCTCGCTTTTTAAGCAAAGCCGGGACCCGATCCTCGCAATAGTATCCGAGGGCGCATTGCCCGAGAGCAAGTACGCAAAGCCGCAATGCGCACCATAGCTCGCAACGCCGCCGACCAAAAGGCCCCTTTGTTTCTTACGGTCGGATTTCGATTTTGCCTCGATCTCTTTCTTGGTGTATAGGCCGTACCAAGGGTACCAACGGATCTCTCCGGAGACCAACTTGGGCGTCCAACCCTCGTTGAGGGCCTCGCAAATTGTCTTGAGCTTGATATAAGCGACCTCGTCCTTGGCGAGATCGCCCTCTTTGAATTTCTTGAGAGGATCCTTTCCGAGGATCTCGCAAGCGTCCTCGTAGGACTTGACTCTCTCGGTTATCGGACGGTCGTCCTTGGGCGTTGCATCGACAAGAGTAAGGACTCCGTTTTTCCACTCGGCGGACTTTCCGTCCGGTACGATAATTTCAATCTTTGTCATTTTTTATTGGCGTTTTAGAGGTTAATTTTTTTGATATGATCCCGATCCTCCGGACGAGGTTAAAGAGCCTTGTACGGCCTTTTTTATTGGCCGGATCGGCGAGCTTTCCCTTGGCGAGCTCGGAGGATTGAGAGAGGAGACACAAGATCTCCTCTCTATCATTGTTCGAGATTTGGATCATTTTACGAGGAAACGACGGGTACCGGGGATTTCCTTGACGTACTTTTCGTATAGATCCGGATTGTCGAGCTTGAAAGCCTTGTCGTCGAATTTAGACGAGCTCTTGGCCGTTTTCCAAGTCGCCAAGGTAAAGCCTTGGTAATTGAGGCACTCGGCCTCGCCGAAAGCGACCTTGATCTTTTCCTCGAGGGCGGCGATATCGGCCTCAACGGCGGATTTTTCGGCCTTTTTCTCCTTGAGCTCGGCAACGGCTTGGGCGATCTCGTCGGCGGCCTCTACAAAGGTCCCGGGATTGCTTGCCGGGTACTTGTAAAGGACGTCCTCAACCGTCGTAAGCTCGGGCTCCTTGCCGCCGAGGATATTCTCGACGTAGAATTTCTCGGCCTCCTCCATAATCCAATTAAAGTAGTCCGGTACAAACTCGATCTCCCGGTAGTCGAATACTCGACCGGCGGAGAGCCAAGCCAAGGCCCCTTTCTTGCGGCCCATTATGCCGAGCTGATATTGGATTTGGGTAAACCAATACGGAGGGATATTGTCGGGATCGATCTCCCTTTGGGTGGTCTTGCACTCGAGGATACCCTTTTCATCGTTACGGGTACCGGAGAGCCAAAACGTACGGTCCGGAGAGACTCGGGCCCACTCGTACTCCGGGTGGACGTAAATATCCTCGTCGGCGGAGCTCTTGATTACGGTATAGCCGCTCTCGTCCTCGAAAAACTTGGCGACGGCGTCCTCGAGATAGTGCCCGGCTTTCATAAAGAAAGTCTCCTCCTTGGCCGGAGCTTGGCCGGTCTTGCGGAGCCAAAGAGCGTGCTTGCTCTCGTAGGGATTGAGACCGAGGATCGTTGCGACCTCGGAGGAGCCGATACCGCCTTTGCGGTTTTCGAGCCAAGCGGCGTGGTTTTCGGACTTGATCTTGATCGGCTTTGTTGTTGCGATATAATTCTTTGCCATAATTGCTTGAAAATTTACTTGGTTTTACTTGTTGTTTACTTACTTGTCGTCGGTCTTTTCGGCCTTGGAGGCCTTTTCTTTGCCGTTTTCGGCCTTGAGAATTACTCCAAGCATAAGACCGTCGGTCAACACGTCAAGGATATCCTTTGCTCCCGGGTGGGCGGTCGAGTGGGCGACGAGATCAATAAGAGCTCCTCTCTTTCCAACCATACCGACCGTTGATTGCTTGCCGGACTCGTTTTCCGGATCGTCGATCGCAATCATAATAATTGCGGATCCTTTGATCCCGGATATCTCGTTGACTAAACTCTCGACTTTAGCCGAGATCTCGGAGAATTTACCCCCCCCGTTTGGGTGTTTTCGTTTGATTTACACATAGTTACGAATTATTAAAAGGTTGAAAATTTACTTGGTACCCTCGGCTTGGGCGGCGGCGGTCTTGGCGGCGGCCTCCTTGATCTTGGCGGCGGTGCCGGCGGAGTCGGCTACCTTGGCCCCGAAAGTCTCTTGTACGGTGGTCGTACCCTCCTTGATTGCGGTTGCGGTCGAGCGGAGCGTAAGGAGTTTCTCGGCGTCGATATTCTCGACGCAATCGGCCTCGATATAGTTGAGGATCTGCTCGGTTGTTACGCCTCGCTGATTAAACCACTTGATCGTAGCGATCCTCTTGCTCTCGACGTCGCCGGCTTGACCGAGGGCGACGAGCTTGATCTCGTTGACGACTTTCTTGGTAACGGCCTTGGGGATAACCTTGAGGACGGCGTTACGGAAAGCGATCGCCGAGGCGGCGTTGCCGGTTACGACCTGCATATCATCGGAGAAAGTACGGCCTTGGCGGTCGGTAATACGACGCTTGACCTCAACGCAAACGGCGAGATTGGACTCGAGGTCGTGGCAAACGCCTTGGGCGGTAATCGTCTTGCCGTCGTTGCCGGTAATACGGGTTTGTACCCGGAGGTTGCCCCAACAAGAGGCAAAGATCTCGGCAAGGCGGACGGAAATACCCTCGATAAGGTTTTCGTCGGATCCCTTGCCTCGCTTGAGAGCGTAAAAGCAATCCTCGGCGGTCTCCTCGTCGATCGTTGCGTAGGCCCGGACGTTGCCGAGGACCCTCTTGAGATCTCGGGGATACTGCTTGGCGGTTGCGATTTGGATATCGATCTCGGATCGATTGAGGACCTCAAGAGCGGACGGCTCGAGGACGGTTTGAGGGACAAGACCCTCGTTTTCGTTTGTAACCATTGTTGTTGCGATTAAATTGTTTATAAATAGGTTTTACCTTTTATTGGTCGGGAGATAAGTTGCCCGGTTGTTTGATCTTGCGAGGATATCGAGGTCGATCCTTGAGTATCGGACCTTGGACGTTGCGTCGCCGTCTTTGTGCCTCTTGACGAGGCCCTCCTTGACCCAACGCTTGACAACGCTCTCCCCGTATAGTTTGTAGGCCTCCGTTTGGGATATCATTTCCGGTATTTGGCCGACGGCGATAAGAGCCTTGGTTGCGCCGAGCTCGGCGGCGTCCTTGAGCAAATTTCTTAATTCAAAGATCTCGATTTCCATTGTTGTTGCGTATTAGTCCTCCGGAACCGGGACAAACTTGTTGAGGAGAAACGACGAGATCGTAAAGTTTACGACGTTGCCGAATATAGCCCACATTGGCTCCTCGATCATACATAAGAGGCAGAAAGACAACGCCCAATCGACGTAGATAATCTTTTGCCACCATTTGAGCGAGCGAAACCAACCCTTTTTGACTTGTCTCTTTTCCATTGGGATTGTTTGACTTGTTGTTACTCTTTCCATTGTTGTTGCGGTTTTAAGGTAATTACTTGGAGCAATCGGGGAAAAGATCCTCCTCCTTGACTCCGGGGATAAAGTCCGAGACGATCGATACGACCCTCTCTCTCTTGAGTTTGTCGGGGACGATCTCCCCGGCGAGCCAACGGAAAACGGTTGCGGCCGTTACTCCGCACTCCTCGGCAATCCTCTCCCGGAGGATCTTTTGCGGCTTGCCGAGCGACTCGTAACAATCCTTGAGCGATAATTTCTTTGTTTCCATTAGACGAAATAATTAAGTTTTGCTATCTTTGTCCGTGCGATTTTAACTCTCACGTTGCAAAGATATATCAAATTTCGATAGGTTGTATCATTTTTTGAAAGAATTTTTGCAAGAAATTTTTACAAAAACCTTAAATCGCTGATTATTAGTATGATAGATTTTGAAAAAATCTTGGCCCTCAAAGGGAAAACCAAGTCGGATCTTGCCCGGTTTCTCGAAATCGAGCCCAATAACGTAAATCGCACTATCCGCAACGAGCGGATCCCCCTATCAAAAATTGAGAGTATTTGTAGTTGGCTCGAGGTCTCGGTAATCGACGCTTTCCGGATATCGGGATACGACGATACGCCCGGATCGACGACAAGTTACCGGGAGTTACTTGAGTCGGCCGCCGACTCGATATCGGAGGCCCTCTTACAAATGTTTGCCGACAAAAAGATCGCACCTTATAAAATAGTAGAGGAGAAAGAGGCGGAGATCGGTCGGCTCAATCGGGAGATCGGACGTCTTGAAAACGTAATATCGGAGGCCGGGATCGGCAAGGAGGCGCAAGTATGAAAACGAAACAAATCATATCCCTTGCGACGGCCGCTCTCTTGGCCGGTTGCTCCCCGGGCGATATTCCCGGATCCGAGGAAAACGACGGATATATGATCCTCGCCGAAAACGGAGAGGCGATCGTCCAACTCCGGGCCGGATCCTCGCCGGTCGTATCCTTTTTCATCGTACGGGCTCCGTCGGACGCCCTCGTCGGCCGCCGGTGGGAGGTAAACGGAAAGAGCCGGGATCTTACCGATACCGCCGAGCTCGGCCGGACGTGGGACCGGGACGATATAATCCCGGAGGGCGTCGAGGACTCTTTCTCGGCCCTCGTCCCCGATACCGGCGAGATAGTCGTCCGCCTTGTCGCAACGTACAAGTCCGGCAAAGTGTATGATCCGGAGGTCAAATATACGTATTGAGTATGGAAACGATAAACGAAAGGATTGATTTTGTAATCAAGGCCAAGGCCGGGAGCCGGCCGGGCTTTGCAAAGCTGATCGGCGTATCGCCCCAATACGTCAACAAGATCTCGAGCCCCGGCGGATCGGTCGGCCTCGAGCCGATACTTACGATCTTGAGGCTTTACCCCGATATCGACGCCCGTTGGCTCCTCCTCGGGGAGGGCGAGCCGTACGTCGTCCCGGAGTCCGTAAGGGATTTCCGGCGGAGGATCGGCGGCCGGATCGATTATCTCCTCGCCGTCGAGAAATATCTCCCGGTAATGGAGCCGGAGGAGATCGAGGATCTCGAGAGCGTCGTCGGAGGAGGATACCCGGATCCGTCCCGGATACCCTTTTGGGAGCTCAAGCTCGAGGAGCGTAACCGGATCCTCGCCGAAAGGGTCCAAAAAGCAATGGAGGTCGGAGTATGCAAAACGAGATCGGACGAGAAATAAACCGGCGGACCAAAGAGGCGATCGATTACCTCGTCGAGGTCGGGCGGATCGACAAGTTTTACCTCTTTTGCGACCGGTACGGTTTCAACCGGCGTAACCTCGTACGCCTTTTCCGGGAGCCTCAACGGGAGTTTCCGTTGCACCTCCTTGTAATACTGATCCGGGATTACGGCGTCTCGCCCGAGTGGTTGCTCCTCGGAGCCGGGCCGATCTTGCATCGGTAATTGTTCAATTTTAGCCGGAGATTGTTCAATTTTCGGCTATTTTTGTGCAATTTTGACAAGTTGTTGTCAATTTTTCGGCGGATTTTGTTCAATTTTCGCCGTTTCCCGGAAAAGCTCGACGATCTTTTCGTTGGCCTTGTCGATCAAGGAGTAGTCCTTGGTAATATAGCCCTCCGTTACCTTGCGTTGAAAGTCGGTATGATTGAGGCCGAGAGAGATATCGTCGGTCGAGACGCCGCAATCGTTACGGCCGATCGTCGCCCAACTATGCCGGGCGGCGTAATACTCGAGATCCTCGATCCCGACGGCGTCTCCGACGTCCTTGAGGCCCTTATTGACGTTTGAGTTAAAGGTCCGGTAATTGGAGTAACGGACGTGGAAAGAGAGGAGGGCCTTGCCCGTCGGATCGGCGTACTTGGAGAGGAGCTCCTCGGCCTCCGGCAAGATCTTGACCTTGGTCTCCGCCTTGTCCCGGCGGCGTCTCCGGGTCTTGCTCCGGTTGTACGTAAGGTACCCGTCCTTGACGTTGGCCGCCGTAAGCTCGTAGAGATCCTTGGTATTGATCCCGACGAGAAAAAAGGAGAGGAGGAATACGTCCCGGGCGAGCTCCGGCCGGCTCGTCCCCTTGAGCGGATCGTACTTGCTCGCCGGCTTGTACTGATAACCGGCGATCTTGACGATCTCCTCGATCTTGAGGGCCCGTTGCTCCGGGATATCGGCCTTGGGGATCTTGTACTTGGCGAAAGGGTAATGCGAGATCCGGATATCCTCGAGATCCTCGTCGTTGTACTCGTCCTTGGCAAAGTTAAAGAGGGCCCGGATCGCCGCAAGGTTGGACTCGATCCCCCGGGAGCCGAGACCCTCGTCCCGGAGCCATTGCTCGTACCGCCGGAGGAATTTGACCGTAATATCCTTGATCTCGAGCGTCTCGGACTTGAGGTACCGGACGAGCTTGTTGATCGAATACTCGTACGAGGATCCCGTCGGCCCTTGGCCCCGGCGTTTCATATCGGCGATCTTGCGCCGGGAGTAGGCGATAAAGTCGATCCCGGTACCGGTGCCCGGGTTGCGCTTGCCGGCGAGATACTCCGCCAAGGAGCTCGCCGTATATTTGTTTACCTTGGGCCCGAGCTTGGAGACCTCGGTCCGGAGCCGGCGGATATCGTTGTTGACCTCGTCGAGGATAAATTGGTCCTTGATCTCGCCCTTGTCGCCGACCTTTTTCCTCGGGACGTAGTGCTCCGTACCAATATAAGAGGTACGCCGGTTGAGAGTTACCCGGATCTTGACGTTGTACGTATCGTCGTCCCGGAGGTTATGCTTGAGGACGACCGGTTTGAGGGTAATTGCCATTTTCCGCCGTTTTGGTAAAACAATAGTAAAACAATCCTCCGCAAATATACGTAATTTTGTCGGTAATTGCAGACGGAGAAAAACGGCAAGAAATCGGATCCGGCCTCTCGAGCTCTTGGGATCCGGCGGATCCGGGCACAAAAAAAGGAGCGACGGAAAATCCGTAACTCCTTGATTTTGAGTAGCGAGGCCCGGCTATGATCCGGGGACCTTATGATTATGAATCATACGCTCTAACCAACTGAGCTACCTCGCCAAATGTTTTCGCCGGCCGGAGGGTATGCAAGATTATGAATCTTGCCGCCCGACCTTTGTCCTCTGCTGATTTTCAATCGATTACGAAAACGGCGAGAAACGAGGTAAAACAATAGTAAAACAAGAGCGTCCTCTCTCAAAAAGTGAGAGCCCGGATCGGCCCGGACTCCCGAAAGCAATTACCGCAAAGCGGCAACCGCAACAACGACGCAAAATTACGTCTTTTTGCGGAATAAACCAAGAGTCTCGAGGAAAGATTTGATCTTGCCCCCGATCCCGAGCGGCTTGAGAAACTTGTAATATACGACGAGCAAGGCGACGAGGCCCACCCCGATAAGGATCGCCAACCACAAAAAACGGCGAGGATCCTTTTGGGGAGTCTCGATCTTTTCGACGGTCGTCGAGCTCTCCGCCGTTTCGACGGAGGACGATTTCTCGTCGGTCTTGGTCTCCGATACGCCCTTGGCCTCCGACTCCTTGGAGATCTCGGTTATCTTAGCCGATTTGATATTGCCGGAGATCGTCTTGCCCCCGACGGTTATCGTCGCCCCGGATCCGGGCCGCTTTGCCCCCTCCGGAGCCTTGTCCGGGCCTTTGTCCGGGTCGCCGGACAAGTTATCCGCCGGATCGTTATCGGCCGAAATAGGGCCGTTTCCGTCCGGGAAAAACTCGATCTCGATAATCGAGATAGTCGAGCCCTCGGTCTTGGTCGTATCGACGTACGTAGCGACGGAGCTCGAGTCCTTGGAGCTCGTCGTTGTCGATACCTCCGTCGAGGCGGAGATCGCCGTTTTCTTGACGACTCCGCACCCGACTAAAAGGTACAACAAAATGATTGAGGAAAGGATTTTTTTCATTTCTTCGATTTGAGGTATCTCTCGATCCCCTCAACGTGGAGGTTGATAATCGCACCCTTGCCGGCGTCGGATCGGAGAAACTCGACGTCCTCCTTGTTGTCTTGGAAAAGGTTTTCCGTCAAGACGGCGACGCAAGGAGTTTTCGTCAACATATAGAAAGCGGCCTCCCAATCGGGATCGCCGTCCGACCAATCGGAGCGGACGGGTTTCTGCTTTCCGGCGGCGAAAGTCTCCTTGTACGACCCTTTCTCAAGTTCATCGACGGCGGCGGCGTGCAAGGCCGTTGCGAGCTTGTCCGACTCCGTTACCCCCGGAGAGGTATAGACGGACCAACCCCGGGCGTTATTCCAACCCGAATTGGCGGCGGCGTTGACGTGGACCGAGACGAGGATTACGTTGGCGGTACCATAATGCCGGCAATACGCCTTGACCCTCTCGACCCGGTCCTTGAGAGGTACGTCCTCCTCCTCCTTGACGAGGAGAAAGGCGGAGTATCCCTCAATAGTAAGGACCGAGGCGATACCGGCGGCGATTTCCCGGGCGTAACGGTACTCCCGGAAAGAGCCGTCCGGGGAGCGTTTCCCCGGAGTCTCTTTACCGTGCCCGTTGTCGATAAGGATTATTGGCATTTTCATTTGTCGGCCTCCTTATCTTTGTTGAATTGGTCGAGATACTTGCCTATGAAAGGGATCTTTTGGACAAACTCGATCGAGAGGATCCAATAAAGGAAACGGATCGTCGAGCTCCCCGGTAAAAGCCCCTTGAGGTTACGCAAGATATTGACCGTATAAAAGTAGATCAAGGCGTACACAACGGCCGTAATACATTGCATTGCCCCGGACGGATTGCCGATCCGATCCCCGACAAAGAATATCGATACCATAAGGATATACAATATCGTTGCCTCAACAATGCAAGAAAAGGCCTTGCGGAAACTGAAACTCTCCTTTTTGGCGATTACCCCGTTGAGGAGGCCAAAAAGGAAATTGACAAGAAAGACCCAAGCGACCCCGAGAAATATGCTCCCGACCGGCGCAAAATACGCCGTTACGGCCGCAAGGATACAAGCGATAAGACTACGAATTTGCTCCATAATTACTCCCTTGTTAAGTGAAATAATAAGTCCGGTCTTTACCTTTTTTGATCGTCGTTGTAAACGGCAACTCCGATTGTGGTATCTGCTTGATTGTCTCGACGAGGTTTTTGGATCCGGTAAAAGTAAGGAGCTCCTTTCCGTCCATTTTGAAACCCAACTTGAGGCAATAAGGGTAAGCATTTTTGGACCGCTTGGAGTCCTCCTCAAAGTATTTGGACTCGGCGATCTCGTACGCCGTAACCTCGATCTCCTTGTCAAAGACCTCCTCGATATCTATCTTACGGTGGCCCCGGAAAGGATCCGAGTTTACGATCCCAAAATCGGAAAAACGTTTCATCGGCAAGCAAAATTAGTCGTCAACCTCGTAGCCGGCGGCGATAATATCGCTCTTTACCATTGCCTTGATCTCCTCAACCTCGTCGAGGTAAGCCTTGTACTCCGCAAGATCGTTGGCGTCCCGATCGGCGGCGGAGGCGATCTTATAACGGTTGTAGCCGTTGATAAGGGCGATCTCCTTGTCGGCGGTGTACTTGTTACGGATTACGGCCGAGACGGTCTTGGAGTAATTGGGGATACCGAGGATCTCGGCGGTATCGTAGTCGTACGAAACGACGGACTCTCCGCTCTCGCTCTCCTTGGTACCCTCGACGACGTTGTAATTGTAGTGGAAACGACCGTTGCCGAGATCAATAAACGGCGACGGCCTTTGGGATACGCAATTTGATTTCATTGTCGAAACGATTAAAGATTGTTTGTAATAGGTGTTTAGCGTTACAATGGAGGCACCAACCGTAATAGGAGCAAACGGTATGGATAAGCCTTTTCTTGGTAAGCTCTCTTGAGGATTTGAGGGCCCGGATAACCTTGCGCCAAAATGTTTGCTTGATTATCTTACGGACCAACGTGTAGGCGTGCCGGAATACATAACCGACGAAATCGATCCCCCGGATCTCGACCGGGAAAACTTGCCAATTGCCCTTGACCGTCAACTTGAGCTCCGTCCCGATATAGAGGGCGATAAACTCGAGGAGGACGTGGAGGAAAGCCTTGTCGTAGTGGAGGATTACAAAGTCGTCGGCGTACCGGAAATAGTGCTTGAGATCCCGGACCGCCTTGACCCAATCGGCCCAATACCGGAGACGCTCCTCCTCGCTGATCGGCCGGTCCCCGGCCCGGAAATAGATATACCGGGCGAAATAGGCTTGCAGGGCCGCCGGATTGTCCTTGAGGCCGAAACAAGTCTTGAGGTCGTGGTCGAAATAGCAAAGGTAAACGTTGGCGAGGTATTGGGAGAGATAGTTTCCGATCGGCAAGCCCGGAGCCGAGTCGATTATCTCGTCGATAAGCCAAAGGAGATCCGGATCCTTGAGTTTTTTCCGGACCAAGGCCTTGAGGACGGCGTGGTCGATACTCGGGTAATACTTTTTGATATCTCCCTTGAGGGCGACGGTCGTCCCCTCGGGATCGAGTGCAAGGGCCTTACGTACGGCCTTGGCGGCCCCGTGTATGCCCCGTTTTTTCACGCAAGCGTACGTCCGGGTCGAGAGGATCCCAACCCAAAGCGGCTCGAGTACGTTCATTATTGCGTGGTGGACGATCCGGTCCCGGAAAGGGAGCCGGGAGATCTCTCGCTCCTTGGGCTCGTAGATCTTGAAAGTATGATACGGCGAGGTCTTATACGTCTTATCCCTCAACTCCGCTTGCAGAGCCGAAAGATTAGCCTCAAGATCGGCCTCGAATCGCTTTACCTCGTCCCGATTTCCTTTGCCCTTACGGGCTTTCTTTTCGGCGAGGCGGAGGTTATCGAGGTCGTAAACCTTGGGATATAAGTTTCCGTATCGTTTCATCGTTTTTGCTTATCTTTCGCCGGTCCGTCGAGAGTTAACCTACCAAACCGGCTTTCGGATATGTTATCTTTTGGCAAGAGCCAAGGTCCGTCCCCAACTAAAATCTTTTGGTTTCGATAAGTATAGCCGGGACCCGATATTCGCATTAGTATTCGAGGGCGCATTGTTCGAGTTCAAGTACGCAAAGCCGCAATTCGCACCATTGTTCGCATTGCCGCCGACCAAAAGGCCCCGAGGAGACGTAACCCGTTTTGTTTCCATTTATTAAATTTTTTCAAGAAATCGGGGACCCGAGTCTTTGTTGTACCTCGGTCCCGTTTGTCCGACGGGCAAACCCCGATCTTGAGAGTTACCCCGGCCCCTTACGAGGCCGGGTCGCATTGAGTCGGCTTACGCCGCCTCCGGGATAAAGCAAAGCCGGGACCCGACACTCGCATCAGTACTCGAGGGCGCAGCGCTCGAGAGCAAGTACGCAAAGCCGCAAGGCGCACCACGGTTCGCATAGCCGCCGACCAAAAGGCCACTTGTTGCCGTTCCGGACGAGGGAATATCGGTGTACCAATAGTCGCAGAAATACGTACTTGAGGAGCCTCCGACGGCCGTCGGGAATATATCGCCCTCCTCTCCGAAACCGATCGTCTTTACATACCCGGAGGTACGAGCGACGTCCGTCTTATAGACGTACTTGGTGGTATCGAGAGAGCTCGAGTAATCGCCAGGGTTGGGGCAAGTATAGGCCTTGGAGACGGTATCGGCGTCAATTGAGAAGAGACAACCGTCGGTCCATTTCCAAATATGGCCCCAAGGGTTTTCAACGCCTCGGTAAGAGGGTACGGATACCGAAACGGATCCGGATCCATAAGAGGCCGGGAGGTTGTACGTTACGACGCCGGTCTTGTTGCCGAGCGAGTTGGTCGTACCGCAAGGTATAACCGGATTGTACCCGTTAAAGGTGTTCCAATCGCCCGAGGAGAGGGTGGTAACGCCGTTGCCGAGGCCGCCGTAGTGGTACCCGTTGGCGTCGAGATCGGCGTGGTACGTGTCTTGGGAGTTGCGGTTGTTGTATTCGACCATAAAGAGCCAAGTCAAGGTCTTGTGGACGTCGTACGTATAGCAATTCCACTTGTGCTCGCCGCTTGCGCCTCGGTTACGGGCGTAAGTACGGAAATTCGTCAACGAGATCGAGGTTGCCGGCTTACCGAGATCGGTATTGTCTTGCTCGTCTCGGGAGGAGTTGTTGGATCCGCCTCGGTATTGGGCCGTCAAGTTGACGACGGAGGCGAGCTTGGAGTTGGTACGATCGACGGTCGCCTCGTAGGCGGAGACGTAGCACTTGGGGACGAGCTCAAAGCCCGGGAGGGCGTACTCGGAGAGGTAACAACGTTGCTTGGTACCCTCGGTCTCAAAACGGCGATAGTGGGCCGGGATCTCGACCATAACTTGACCGGCGGCTCCGGAGAGATCGGCGGTACCGCCGGCGGCGGTTTTCGTCGAGTCGTTGGCTCCGAGGTAATAATTGACCGTACCGTCGTCCTTGAGGATACAACGTTTCATATTGCTTTGGATCGGTACGGAGGCGTGCAAGGTGTCGAGACCGAGCCTCGTACCGGTAGTTGCGGCGACGGACGAGTCAAACTCGACGCCGTAATAATAGTTGTAGGCAAAAGACGGATCTTGTTGCCCGATACCGATAAGAATACCCATATTAGATACCGTATTTGAGGTTAGAGATACTTGCGTCTTGTTTCACAAAGCGTACTATCTCGGGATTCCAACCGACGTAGAAACGGGTCTCGATAAGGTCGTCGGTATCTTTCATACCGAGGAGGCGTACCTTGAGCATTACCGGAGCCGCTCCGTCGTTTTTGACGAGAAATCCGCCGTCGCCGCCGTCGTTGAGGGTAAAGTCCCCGGACGCACAATCGAGGACTCCCATTTTGGCGACTTGGAGAGAGGTGGTCTCTCCGGATCGGTTTTCATTTACCATTGTTCAAAACGTTTAAGGATTACGTAACAAAGTTATAAAAATTTGGCGTCTAATAGACGCAAAGGAGCCGTAATTAGATCTCGAGGCCGTCGATTTTCTCGAAGATCGGGAGGAGGTCGAGAGTTACCTTGCCCTCGGCGTCAAACTCCTCCGAGGCTTTCTTGAGGATCTCGACTTGCTCTTTGGTAAGCTCGATCGATTTCTCGCCGTTTTTGCGAGGATCCCAACGGACCCGGCCGCCGCCGATATCCTTGAGTCCGAGCTCGGCAACCTCGATCGGAGTAAATTCGACCTTTTTGAGGAGGTCGGAGACGAGGATCATTTCGATTTTCTTGCCGGAGTTCGGGAGGATCCCCGGAAAGAGGACTCGCTCCTTGACGTTGAGCGAGATCTCGAGTTTCTTTGTTGTTGCTTTCTTTGCCATAATGTATTGATTTATAAACGGTTATTAAGATCGACTATTAACGAGGTACGCAAAGTAATTGGATCCGTCGTAAACGAGTTGGAAAGTCAAGATATCGCCCTCGTTCATATTTATCTCGCCGTTTTGGATCGTTGCGTTGTTGTTGAGCCATTTCGGGTAACGGACGTTTTTGATATTGTCGTACGAGGTCGAGTATCCCCAAATCTTGAATTGCTTTGCGCCGGAGGTTTGGTACCGGCCAATAATAGTGTACGGTACGGAGAAAGGCGTCGAGGATCCTATACCGAGGTGGTTGGCGACGGAGTAACGGTCCGGGAGGACAAACCAAGCCGTATCGACGGTGCAAGAGATAATTTGTATCTCCGCATCGTAGGCCATATAATGCCAAGAGGAGGCCGTTGCCGTCGTTACCTTGTGCTTACGGGAGACGTTGAGGCCGTTGACAACAACGTCGCCGGTTACGCCGAGAGCGATATTGTAAGCGGCGTTTTCGACGTCGATAATAATACCGTAGTTGGTATCCCAAGAGGCCGACCGGGTGTTGATAAAGTATCCGCAACCGGAGGCTCCGGAGCTCGCCGGGAAAACGGAGGATCCGACTCGGGCCTCGGTATATTTGCCGTCGCCGTAGGACTTTCGGGCAATCATATAGGCGTCGCCGGTATCGTTGAAAATACCACTATTGGAGACGTCCCAACCGCCGACCTTGCAACCGTTGGCGAGGGTTGCCTTGGTGCAATAGAGCGATCCGTCGCTCTTGACCCAAAACGGAGCGGAGGCCCTATTGGCGTACGTTGCGCCGGCCCAAAAACGGATCTTGGAGTCGGTGCCGTCGGTGCCTTGGCCGCAAATGCCGGCGAGGCCGTTATTGTTGGTATCTTGGAGCTCGATCCGGTACCGGGCGAATACCTCGCCGTTTTGGTTGACCCGGAAAGGAGCGACGCCTCGGTTGTCAAAGGTTGCGCCGGCCCAAATACGTATCGACGTACCGGCGGTACCTTGGCCGGTAATACCGGCGAGGATATAATTGTTGTCGCCGGCGAGTTGGATCGTACCGGAGGTAATAAGGCCTCCGTCGATAATCGTCTTGGTATGATCGTAGTTGGTCGCAAGGCCCCAATCGGAGGCGACGTACGACCCGGTCGCCCGGGCGGTATTGCAGACCTTGAGATCGGTCCCGTTGACCCAAAGATCCCCAACCTCGTACGGCGTATAAGGAGTCGTCGTAAAGACCGTACGCTTGCCGTCGGCCGTATCTTGAGCTTGGCTTGCGGCCTCGGCGGCGGCGATTGCGGCGGCGTCCTCGATCGTACCCCAAGAGTACGTCGATCCGGAGACGTTGTAATGCTTGAGGATCTTTGTCGAGGTATTGTACCAAAGGTCGCCGACGTGGGCCGACTTGAGGGCGGCCGTCGTCCAATTGGTTGACGGATCCGTCGTACCAAACCAAGACTCGATCTTGCCGTCCACTTGCGTTACGAGGGCGGCGAAAGTCGTATTGACAAAGCTCGTAAGAGCCGAGTCGTCGGTATAGTTCGAGGCCGGGGCCCAATCGGTCGAGACGTAGGATCCCGTTGCCCGGGCGACGACGCAATACATTATATCGATACCGTTGACCCAAAGGTCGCCGACGTCGTACGGAGGGTACGGCGTTGCGGTAAAGATCCTCCTCTTGGTACCGGCGAGCGCAAGGGCGGAGTTGGCGAGGGCCAAGGCCTCCGCAACCTCCGAGTCTTGGAGCTCTTGCCACTTGTAAACGCCGCTCTCCTTGACCCAACGGAATACCTTACCGGTTGAGGTATTGTAAAAGAGGTCTCCGAGGTGGTTTTCCTTGTCGGATTGGGTCGTCCAAGTGTTTGCCGGGGCGTTGGAGGTCGTCGGATCGTAGGTCTCGAAAAACTGCTCGATTTGGCCGTCGAGTTGAGCTTGGATATCCGAGAGGATCCCCGGGAGGGTATTGGTAATATAGTTGTAGGCCTCAGAGCTTTGCGTTTGGAGGTCGGCTATATTGTAGTTTTGGCCGTTTTTGGTAAAGGTTATCGTACCGTGTATCTCGTTGTTGTCGAGATCGAAATAACAAGATCCGTCGGCGGATTGGATCCGGCCGGTCTTGATATAACGGCCGTTGACCGAGGTCGCTCCGTAAGTGAGCGAGATCCAACGGGTATTGGTCGTCGTATCGACCGAGTGCAAGACGCCGATAATAAAGTAGTAGTACGATCCCTCCTCGACGTTGTGTTGGGCGGTATCGAAAATGATCTCGCCGGTCGAGCCGGCCTTGAGGCAACGGGCGTAAATGTAGTGGGCCGCCGTCGAGACGAGAGTCTCGGTCCGGGTGCCAAGGGTCCAAGTCGGAGTCGTCGTCTCCGTCAAACCGTAGTGGATCAATACGCCGCCGGTAATCCGGATCTTGTTGGCGTTGCCCTCGTAGTTGGCCTCGAGGACGGTATTTTGGAGGGTAAATTGTTGGCTCTTGGCCCCGACGGATAACATTGCCGTCTCGATCGAGGCCGGCTTGATATTCGCCGTATCGAAATAGCCCTCCGGATCAAATACCATATTGAGGAGCTCTTGCGTCGATCGCCAAGATCTTTGGAGCTTGGAGACGTCCGTAAGGTTGTTGAGGTTGATTATATTCTCGGTCTCCTTTTGGCCGGCGATCAAACGCTCGATAACGTTGACCTCGAGGGTATCGGAGACGGAGAGGGTATAATCGTAGTGAGTCGCCGAGCACAAATCCCGGTGCATTTCGATAATACGGATCGAGCTCGCCCCGGTCCGGTCGATATTGATCTCGGAGTCCTTGATCCCGACGTAGTCGCCGACGTCAAAGATATTGACGACCGCTCCGGGACCGGCGATCTTGGCGAGGTACTCCTCGGCGATATCGATCTCGTAATTGACCCTCGGGGCCTTGTTCTCGTTGAGATACTCTTGGGCGGCCGCAAGGAGGGCGTTTTCGGCGGCGGTAATATACGTTTGGGGAGGGTTGATATCCGAGAGGATATACTTGTCGGTTGCGGCGATCCGGAAAGTCGAGGTATCGACGGACGGATACACAAAACCCCGGTCGTCCTCGTACTTGAGGAGCTTAAAGGTCTTGGTTGTATGATTGTACGACTTGACCTCAAACGTATAGCCGGCGAGAGCTCCGGTATTAAAGGTAATTTTCGCCGAAATCCCGTCGAGGAGGTACTTGGTATTTCCGGATCCGTCGAGCTCGTTGAGGTCGAAAGGAAAGGCCGAGTCGGTAAACGACAAGATATCGCTTGCATCGATCGCCGTAACGGTGCCCTCGTACTTGGGATAGATATCCTCAAAGAGCTTGGCCCCCTCGATTATGCCAAAGGCGGCGATTGCGTCGAGATCCTCGATATAGGAGGTATTCTCGCCGTCGGTATCCGGGAGGCGGAGCCTCGAGGAGTAATTGCGGTAATCGCCCGGGAGGTTTTGGGATCCGCCGAAAGCGTAAAGACGGGTAACGATATTCTCCGAGTTGACGGTCTTTCTCTTTAGGCCGTAAAGGCCCTTGTTGTGCCCGTATTGGAAAGTATAAGGGACGACCGACCCGATCTTTTTGATCGAGATCCGGTACGTCGTATTTCCGCCGTTTACGACGGTCGTAATCTTAAACTCGGTCCCGTACTCCTCGCAAGCCTTTTGGAGGACCGCAAGGCAATTGTTTTCGGAGTATGAGAAATCCCGGACGTCGGTCGTTTGCGCCGGCGTCTCGTAGAGGACCCACTTTCCCGAGCCGTACACTCGGTTGAGGTTGTTGATTATGATCCGGCCGATCTCCTCGAGGTTGGCCCGGAGGGTAAAGTTGGTCGAGGTCGAGAGGCCCGATCCGTCCTCGTCGAGAAACATTACCTTTGCGAGCTCGTATTGGGCCGACTCGAAAGTAAGGCTATACTCGTACTCCCGGGAGGAGGTTTTCTTGGCCTCCGGGAGGAGGTTGAGGTAATAATCCTCCGAGAAAACGGTTATCTTGTCGCCGATCTCAAGCTCGAGAGGCTTGGCCGACCGGACGGTAAGCTCGACGGTATTCTCGCCGAGGAGCTTTTTCCGTTGCTCGCCTCGAGTTATACGGGCGAGATTGGTTTTCCCGTATAACTTGAGGGTCGAGCCGTTGGGTCGTTGTATTACAATTCGCTCCATACGACAATAGCGTTGGTTGAGAAAGCGGTAATCTCTTTAACGACGCCCGTAATAATCGGGTAATAGTCGCCGTTTTCGGCGTAAGTGTGCGTAACGGTAACGCTATCGCCGGTGCCTCCGATATCATAATCGGCGGATCCGTCGCCCCAATAGATATTGAAACAACGATCGGACGTAAGGTTGATCGTACAAGTCTTGGTCGAGGCGTTGACGACGATATGCTTGAGGACTCGCTTGACCGGCTCCGGCTCCCGGAGATTGAGGGTAAAGGTACCGATCATAAGATCGTCCCTCCATTTTTTCGAGACGGCGAGGCCGTTTGGCATATAGACCTCGTAAACGAGAGGCTTGGTCGGGTTGGTAATAATCATAAGACGGTGCGTACCGGCGGAGCGGAAAACCGTCTCGAGGGCGTGTACCTTATCGACGAAATCCGACTTGCCCTCGGCCTTGATCCAACAATCGAGAGAGATATCCCTCGGCTCGAATACCGGCGACTCGAGATCGACAAACTCGCCGTTTTCGTCGCCAAATTCGACGGCAAAGGGAGATTTCATCTTGAGGCCGTCGATAACGCCTCGGGAGTCGGATACCCTTACGTGGAAATGATCCTTGAGGTTTAGGCCGTCGAGGTAATACTCGAGGCGGACGGAGTTGTCGAAAAGCGAGAGGAGCTCCTCTTGCGAGAGGGCCTTGGAGTAGAGTTGGAGCTCGTCAAGATCTCCGAGGCCGTAAGGCTCCCCGTAGAAATCTTGGTTGAGCGAGATACCGATAATCGTACCGGAGAGGTTTTGCTCCTCGATAAGGGCTCCGTTGACGTAGTAACGGAGATAGTGCCCGTAACGGACGAGGGCGGCGTGCGTCCATACGTCCGGAGCGAGATCGACCCAAAACTCGAGGAAAGCGTTTACGCCGGAGAGGTTGACAAGCCAACCGAGCTTTTTCGGGTTGGTATCGGCCTCTCTTGAGGACTTGTTACCCTTGACGAGGACCGAGACGGTAAAGTCCCCGGAGAAATCGAGAGGGTTGGACGAAACAACGCCCTTGCCGGCTCCCGGGAGGTGTATTGCGTTTCCGACTTTGCCCGATACGAAATCCGCTCCCCCGGAGATTGCGGCGTCGAGGCGGCTCGCCGAATAATCGTACGCAACGGCCGATCCTTGCGGCTCGTCGAAAGGGAGGTACAATACGAGATAATCTTGGATATTTGCCATAATTATAAACCTTTAGATCTTAATGAGTTAATAACGTTATTGCCCTCGATTTTCGAGAGTATTTGGTCGAGCCGGTCAACCGTCTTGGCGGTGTTTTCCCGGATCCCGATAAGGTGTACGAGCTGATCGCCGAGATAGGCCGTCATTTGGTCTTGCTTGATACGGACCATTGTCAATTGGCCGGCAAGTGCCGAGGCCTCCTCGGAGGTAATCTTTTGGACGGCTCCGGTAAGAGGATCCTCGTTGTCGTTTTCGTCGCCGGACCATATATCAAAGCCGTATTTTGCGGCGTACTCTTTCCATTGCTCGAGCCAACTTTGGGCGGCGGCCGCCTCGTCGTGCATCGACGCAAAGAAACCGCCGATTAGATCCGCTTGAGCCCGGCCGATCGCCTCGGTCGAGCCAAGGCCGTACGTTGCCTTGATCTTGGTAAGGAGATCGTCGAAAGCGTCGGCGAAAAATAGCTCGTAGGCGATTTGCTCTCCGAGATCGGCGAATTTATCCCCGAGCTTGTCGGCAAAGATCTCCATTGCGTTCTCGCCGGTTGCGATCGCTTGGGTTATGCTATCTATCATTGTCGTACCGAGCTCGCCCCAAGTCTCCTTTACGATAGCGTTGAGCTCGTCGTCGAGTTTCTTGTACTGATCGTAGAGGTCGATTACGTTTTGGATCTGCTTGCGTTGCTCCTCGGAAAGCTGATTGTTGGTCTCGAGGAAAGCCCGGGCGGCCTCCGGATCAAAAGCTCCGTTGGCCCAAATTTGAGGCGCAAGATCTCGGAGGGCGGTATATTCGTCGCTCGCTCCCCAAAGCTCGGCCCACCAACCGTAATCCTTGGTTAAAACTCGCATATTCTCGAGGTCGGTCGAGTATTTGTTGATCTTTGCCATTGCGTTGGCGACGCTCCAAAACATATAGCCAACCTCTTGCATATTGGCCGGATCGGAGGCGATCTCCTTGTATAGATCGGTAAATACCGAGGCGTCGGCGTAAGCGTGGTACGTCTCGAGAGCTTGGCAAAGGAGCTCGTACGCCTTGGCGGCCTTTTCGATCGCCCGGGTACCGAAAGCCGACTCGTAATCCTCGCTCTTGAGCTCAAGGATAAGGAGTTGGTATCGACGGACCCAATCTCGGGCGTCTTGCTCGGCTTGCTTTTGGGATTTCTCGGCTTGGGTAAAGGCGTCAAAGAGGACGGATCCGATCGACGTAACGGCTCCGATAATAGCTCCGACCCAACCTCCGGCGGCCGCTCCGGCGGCGGTGGTTGATATGATATTGCCGAGGCCGGAGAGTGCCTCCGCCGTACTCTTGAGGCCCTCGTCGCCGGTTGCATCGGCGAGCTCTTGGATCTTGGATCCGAAAGTCGAGACGACGTCGCCGAAATCTTGGATACCGCCGAGGATCTCGTCCATACCCTTTTGGCGAGCCATTTCGGCTTGGAGAGTAAGGGTTTTCTTGAGCTCCTCGTTGGTCTCCTTTTGGGCTTTCTTTTGGAGATCGGCGGCCTCCTTGAGATCGCCAAAGCCCTTTACAAAGCCGCTCATTGTATAGTTAGACCGGGAGTCGAGCTCGTCTTGTTGCTTGATAAGGGCGTCGTAAATCGCCTTGATCTTTTCCGGATCCTTGCCAAGGGTATCGAGTTGCTCGTCGGTAAATCCGGCCGGCTTGACCTTGGTCGCCCCGTTGAGATAGTTGAGGAGGGCCTTGGTATCGGCGATAACGGACCGGATCGAGGCCTTGGAGAGTTGCGAGGCGTTGGCAAAGAGACGGATCCAAAGATCGGATTTCGACGTTACCTCGGAGTCGAGCGACGAGAGGGCCTCGTTGTACCACTTTTGGAGGGCGGCGAGGTTGTCGTTGTATTGGCCGTCGGTATTGACCTTGTCGATAAGGGCTTTCTTGTACCGGTATTCGGCGTCGATCCGGGCTCTCTTTTGGGTGTACGACTCGTACTCCCGGAGGGCCGCCTTGGTCTCCTCGGAGATCGACTTGGAGGTTGAGGTCTCCTCCTCGGCGAGATAGCCTTTCTTGGCGACTCCGAGCTCCGAGTTATCGTCGGCGAGCTCCTCCTCGAGTTTCTTGACCTTTTCGAGGTACTCGACGAGGTTTTTCGACTCGAGCTTGGCTTGCTCAAGGTTTTCCTTGAATACCTCGAGCGGCGATTTCTTGCCGGTTGCGCCGTCCCGGGCCTCAAAGAGGGTAACGAGGTTTTTCGAGTCCTCGGCGGTAAGGTTGTCTCCCTTGGCCTTGATCTCGGCGATCTGCCTATCGAGGTACTCGACGTAAGAGTTGCCGTTTTTGAGGAGAGTTGCAAACTCTTGATCCGCCTCTTTCTTGAGGCCGGCCGCAACCCATTTCTCGTACGTCTCGTACTGCTTGCGCCGGTACTCGAGCTTTTGCGAGAGGGTACCGTTGCCCCCCTCGATCTCGAGGATCATACGCTCCGCCTCGGCGATCTTACCAAGGAGAGCGGCTTGTTTCTCGGCGTACTTGGCGTCGGCCGTCGAGAGGTTTTCGAGGGCCTTTACGGACTCCTCTTTCAATTTCTTATAGTAGTTGAGGGACTCTTTCTCGGCCCCGGCGTACCGGTCCTTGGATCCGGAGGATCCTTTGCCCTCGAGTTTTTTCTTTTCGTCGTTAAGCTTGGAGATCTCGCCGTTGATCTTGGCGATCCCGGCGGCGTCCGTTGCGGCGAGCTTGCCTCGGCTCGACTCGAGCTTGGAGATCTCGTCGTCGATCTCCTTGATACGGTCGGCAACGGTCTTTATACCGGTTGTCGCCGGCGTCTCGGCCGCTTTCCCGGATCCGTTGACGAGTGCCTCGATCTTGCCCTTGATCTGCTCTTGGAGGGCCTTTTCGACCTCAACAATCGAGGCGTTGAGCTCCTTGTTGGCCTCGGCGACGTAATCGACGGTCGGGCCGACGCCGTATTGGTTTTGCTCGGAGGTTGCAACCCCGAGAAACATTTTCTTAAAGAAACCGACCTCGTTTTCGCCCCTCTCGGCGGCCTCTTGGCGTTTGAAACTCTCGGCGAGTTCGTGCTCATACTCTTGGAGCAATACCTTTTGACGGAGGCTCTCGATATAGTCGTCGATCGCCGCCTTGGCGAGGCCGGTCCGGAAAGCCTCCTCGTCGATATCGGCAAAATGATCCGGCGAGAGTTTATGGAGATCCCGGAGGGCTTTCTCCTTTTCCCTTTGGGCGGCCGTCTCGGAGGTTATGATCGTTACGAGCGATTGGATCTTTGCGATCTCGTCGTCAACGGTCTCGGAGGCCCGTTTCTCGGCGTCGTTGAGCCTTTGTTGGGCTTTCTCCGCCTCGGTTGCCGCTCCGCCAAACGTTACGAGGGCCGTAACAAGGCCTACGACGGCCGTAGCGGCGAGGACGTACGGGTTGGCGAGCATTGTCTTATTTAAGAGCTTTTGGGCCTTTTCTGCGAGCAATAGAGCCCTATATTTGGCGAGCTCGGCGATCGTATATCCTTGGGCGAGTTGGATTTGTACGGCTTGGACGGCGTTGAGGGTAATAACGGCGGCCTTGTACGCTCCGTACGTAATGATAAGGGTCTTGAGGATCTTGAGGATCGTATCGTAGTGCTCGATCAAACCGGCGAGGAATTGGATCGCATCGGAGGCCATATCTTGCGTATCCTTGCCGATCTCGTTGAGCATTGAGGTCCAAGCGTCCTCGAGATTGGAGATTTGGCCGGCGAGGGTCTTGGATTGCTCCTCCATAAGGTTGTAAAACATACCACCCTCGTCGGTAAGACGCTCGATTACCCGTTGTACCTCCGGGAAACCGATCTTGCCGGCCGTAACCATTGCGTTGACCTCCTCGGTCGTAACTCCGAGCTCCTTGGAGAGCTCTTGTACGAGAGGTATGCCTCGGCCCATAAATTGCCGGACGTCTTGGGTAAAGAGACGGCCTTGTACCATTGTGGTACCGTAGAGGTAAACAAGGTCGTTTAAGGGTAAAGAGAGTCCCGAGGCTATGTTTCCAAGGCGGACGAGAGTCTTGTTAACGGTCTCGGCACTCTCCCCGTAGGCGAGGAGTTGCTTGGCTCCTCCGGATACGCTTTTGAGATCAAACGGAGTTGTCGCCGCCGTCCGGACGAGTTGCTCCATAAGTTGATCGGCTTTGTCCTTGCTCCCGAGCATTGTCGTAAAGGCGACCTCGAGTTGCTGAAACTCGCCTCGTACGTTGATTATTTGCTTGCCGAAATTGGCGAGAGCTTGGGCACTAAAGTACGTAGCGACGCCGGCCCCGATCTTTTTGAAAACCGAGTCGATCTTGTTGCCCTCGTCCTCCGCCGTTTTGGAGAGGCCGATAATCCGGGCTTTCATCTCGTCGATCGATTTCTTGAAATCGGTATCGTTGATATAGGCGTCGAAATCTAAAGCTCCGTTGTTATTGTTCATTGCTACATTAAAGATTTAACGTAATTGGCAAGTTGATCCTTGCTCTCTATTTGCGTTACGGTATCGCCGCCGTCCGTATCGCTCTCGTAGCTTGGCATATCGGCCAAAAACATTTGGACCGTAAACCAAGAGATCCCCCAAAGCAAATACTCGTAAGTCCAATGGAATTGGGAGCAAATCGCCGCTCTCGATCCCCAAGGGCTATTTAATCCCCGAGTCCGGCCTCTACCCGATCCGCTTTGGGAGGTGCGGTCCTTACGATCGAGAGTAATCGAATAGAGTTCACAAAATCCGGTGTATTGCTCAAGGTGTTTATTATCATTGCGAGTTGATATAGCTTTGAGGGATTGATCCTCCAAAGGAAATAACTCGTATAGAATCGGGCGAAAAGGCGGATTTTCCATTTGTCGTTGAGGACGGCCAAGGCGACGATCCGGGCCATTTCCCGGGCGTGCAAGTGCTCGAGACGCCGGCCCTCGGCGATCGGATCCTCGGCAAGGGCGACCTCGTCGATCTCCATTTTTGCAAAGGCCTCGGAGACAAGATCCATTGTCCCGAGGAAAAGTTGCTTGATATGGAAAGTCCTCGGCTTTCGCCGAAAAAGACCGGTACGGTCAACGGTAAAGTTGAGTCCCCGGTTGATTAGAGCGGCATAGGTTTTCCTTTCCTTTTCCGTCGCCGCAAGTTTCTTTAATTCCTCGTCCATTTTGTTGCTTGCTTTGAAAAAAGGGGCCCTCCTCTTTGATTGGGAGAGCCCCCGGATTTGGTTAGAGGTTTGATCCTACGAATTAGCTCGGATCGGTGTAGGTCATCTTGGCGACGCCGGAGACGGTCGGCTTGAGGACGGTTGCCGTTACGTCGCAAAGGAAAAGACCCTGCTTGGAGTATTCGGCGTTGATCTTCGCACGGAGCTTACAACGACGGAGCTCAAGCACGCCGCCGACTCGGGGCGTAATCTTGACGTTTTTGTAAACCTCGGGAGCGGAGTCCGGGGCGGACCATACGCCGGAGGAGACGGTACCGCCGAAAATGTTTACCATTGCGGCGGCGTTGGCGTTCATTATCGAGAAAGTGAGGGTAATTTTACCGGCCTTGCTGATAGACTCCTGCGGATCGTCCTCCTCCTCGCAATAAAACTCGTTTTCGGTAGGATCCTCCTCGGTCAACTTGCAAGTATTCTCGTAGGTCTTGCCGAGAGTGGCGTAAGATCCGGAGGCGAGTCCGGTCGTTGCGTCGATTGCGGCGACCTCGATCTTGGAGAGACCTAAAGCGGTTACGTTTGCCATAATCTTATAATGGATTAAATTGTTGATAATTCGTTAGTTGGTAAAGTGAAAGCGGATCTCGAGGCGGTGGTTTACGTACCAATCGTCGAGGTTTGGCTCCTTTATCTCGGCTATGTTCGTAATCCAAGCCGAGCAAGCCCCGTCGAAATAGTGCTCCGAGATAGCGTCTCTCAACTTTCCGGACAAGACTCTCATACGGGCCCGGTTGGGTTGTTTTTGCGGTTTTCCGCCGACTACGACGTTGAGGTTGGGGATATGTAGGTTGAGATTGAGTACGCCGATTTGCACGTCCTCCCCGTCGAGAGAGAGGGTACCGATAACGAGGTCCTCTTTGTTGGATCCCTCGGGCCTTTGGAGAGGATAAACTCCTCCGGAGAGGCCGTCGTTAGCCGTAACGAGAGGCGTCGTTACGAGGTACTTGTATATCATATCGATAATCTCGGTCGAGGTTTTCATTTCATCTTGCGTATATTGGATCTCAATTGCTTTAGCATACCCGGCAACTCTCTTTCGGCGAGTTTCTCGGCCGACGTTAAGACGTCCCGGTTTTTACTTTCGACGTAAACGGCGTAATTCATACCGGCGACGACGACGAGGACGTATCCCTTGGGATACTTGGCGGAGATCTCGTCGGCAAGAGACTTGCCTACGATAACGCCCTCCGCCCCGGATCCTTTGGGGCCGGCCTTTTGCACGAAATCGTACTTGGTGGGCCGGCCGTTCTTGTAAACGACGTATCCGATCGACGACCGGAGGTTTCCGGTTACGTCGCCGAAACCAACCGCCGAGTCGAGGCTCCTTGCGTGGTTGACGCATTGCTCCCCGAGCCGGCAAAGGGTAAGGGTAAGGGCTTGATCGATCCTTGCGAGCCGATCCCGAAAGTAGGCGTCCATATCCTTACGGCTGATTTTCGGCGTTAAACCCATATCCGGCAATCTTTACGGTAACGCTTGAAACGGAGGATCGTCCCGGAGATTTGGACGGATCCGTAATCGTTGAGGACTT
>Ga0265298_10000828_pt1 | contig 45787 bp, 67 predicted proteins | sample AusTroGonzalo_MG_3_FD_193486 | JGI IMG/M metagenome (GOLD analysis project Ga0265298, IMG submission 193486) | Bovine rumen microbial communities from tropical cattle in Woodstock, Queensland, Australia - Gonzalo_01 | ecosystem: Host-associated > Mammals > Digestive system > Stomach > Rumen ...
AATAGCTGCTTGTCACTTGAGAAAGTCTCAAAGTTCTCAATCACATGAAGAAGGTGGAAGAGTTACTCTTGATGACTTAAAAGAATCTTCAAGCATTAAACAGTTGGCTGATGTTATTATAGGTCTTGAAAGAGATGGTCAAGCTCAAGATATTGTTAAGCGTAATACAACTCTCTTAAGGGTTCTAAAGAACAGAGACTTTGGAGAGAAAGGTGAAGCCTGTGCACTTGTATACGACACAGACACAACAATTCTAGAGGAGTTAGATCCCTCAGCATATCATGGAGATGAAGGAGGTGATGGAGATGCTGATGTTTTTTAAGAGACTGTTCTGCTTTCACAGATACAGAATGTTTGCTGGAAGGTGGATAAATGGCCATTTTATTATTTACAAGGAATGTGAAAAATGTGGGAAAATTATTGAAGTTGAAAAGGATTGGTGAAGATGGTTGAAGTTGTTTTTGATATAGAAGCTGACGGGCTTTTAGAAGGTGCTACTAAGATTCATATGTGCTGTGCAAAGGTTCTGGAGACTGGTGAGACTAGAACATTTAAGACTGCAGAGGGCTTGCAAGAGTACTTTGATAAAGCTGATAAGATCATAGGACACAATATAGTTGCTTATGACCTTCCTATGCTGTCTAAGTTTTGGGATATCCATGTAAAGATGTCTAAGGTTTATGATACTTTGATAATGTCAAGACTTGAGAACTCTTCCAGGGCTAATCACAGCTTAAGAGAATGGGGAAAGACTTTAGAGTGCTATAAAGGAGATTGTGAAGACTTCTCAGAGGCTACAGAAAGTATGGAGAAGTATTGTCAACAAGATGTAGAAGTTACTTGTAAAGTTTATCAGTACTTGAAAGGAAAGCTGAAGTCTGTACCAGTTTTAACACAGCAGATAGAGCACTTTTCACAGCTTATTCTAGAGAAACAAAGACAACATGGTTTTCTATTAGACACTCAGAAGCTTTTAGATACTAAGTCAGAGCTTGATAAAGAATATTTAGAGCTTTTCCAAAAGCTTCAAGAGCTTTGCCCACCTAGACAAGTTATCTTAGATGAGTATGTACCAAAGTTTAAGAAGGATGGAGAGCTTACTGCAGTCTCTAAGCGTATTATAGAGTCTGATGAGTGTATTAAGAAAGGTGATAAGTACTTTAAAGTAGAGTACAGGACTTTTAATATTGATAGCCCTCAAGAGATAGTAGAAAGACTTGCAGGAGTATGGAAGCCTGTAGAGTTTACAAGTCATGGTCAGCCTAAAGTATCTGAAGCAAACTTAGAAACAATCCCTGATGATGCTCCTGAAGCTTTTAGAACTATTAAACAGTGTAAGATTTGTAAAAGTCGTTCAACACTATTACAATCTTATCTAGACTCTACATGGGATGGAGACTCTAGAGCTCATGGACAAGTCTTTAGCATAGGTACAAAGACTCACAGAATGTCTCATAAGAATCCTAACATGGCTAATATCCCTTCTGAGAAGTCTTACAAAGGTGATGAGTGTAGAGAGATGTTTACAGTTCCTGAAGGCTATAAACTTATTGGTTGTGATGCTGCAGGAATTCAGTTAAGGGCTCTAGCACACTATGTTAATGATCCTGTTCTAATCTCAGAAATTACTTCAGGTGATATTCATACCTATCTAGCTGAGAAAGTCTATCACTTAACTGGTAAAGACGCTAGAAGCAGAGGAAAGACTATTACATATGCAATCTTAATGGGTGCTGGTGTACCTAAGATAGCTTCTTTAGCTGGTACAGACTATCAAGGTGGTAAAGAGATTATGAAGTCTATAGCAGATATGATACATGGTTGGGATGCTTTTCAAAAGCATATAGCTTTAAGAGCTAGGATAGGGTATTTCAATGCTATTGATGGCTCTCATATTCCTTTAGCCTTTGCGCACTATGGAATGTCTGCATACCTTCAAAGCTTTGAGCAAGCCCTTATGAAGTTTGCAATGGTCTCTACATACAAAGAAATTCAGAAGAGAGGCTTAACAGCTCAACAAGTCTGTTGTGTCCACGATGAATTGCAGTATGAAGTACTTGAAAAAGATACTGAAGAGGTTAAACAAATCTTGTTAGACTCTTTCAGAAAGTCTGGTGAATGGTATCGTAGTCGTTGTCCTATTGTAGGAGAATGTAAAGTTGGTAACAACTGGGGTGAGACTCATTAGACTTGAAAAATTTTTACAATTTTTTAAAAAAGTTGTTGACAATATGGAACAGACATATTAAAATGTATAGTGTTGTTCAATTTATTATGGAGGATTTAAGAGATGAATAGCAACAACAAAATAGTTTTTCCAAATGTAACACTTATGTGGTCTTACCTAGTAACTCCACAGGTTGAAGGTGATTATGCATCTGGAAAGTATCAGGTAGACATTGTGATATCTGATGAAGACAAGGCAAAATTAGACAGCTTTACAATCTCTAGTAAGCAGAAGTTTAAGAAGACAGATGATGGCTGGCAGATCTGTGTGAAGTCTAAGAAAAAGCCTAAAGTTGTAGATACTGCAAAGAAAGAGCTAAGTGATGAAGTGATTTCTAAGATTGGTAATGGCACTAAAGCTGTTGTATCTTTGAATATCTTTAACACTCGTGGTCAAAACTTTGTAGGTCTTGGTCAAGTTATGATAAAAGAGCTTGTTGAGTATGGTGGAGGGGATGATTTTGCTGATATACCTGCAGAGACCTCTGGTGATACCGAAGATCCCTTTGACACTGATGAGGTATTATCATAATGACTAAGAAAAAACTCGGCAGCTTAGTGAAGGACATTTACCAGTTCTTAGAGAAAGGTGAAGTAGATGTAGAAGCACTTTCAAAAGACATCGCCACTTCCTTAGCCTCTAAAATTGGTACAACCCGCACACCTTCACTAAGCATGTCGCAGTTAGGAAAGCCCGCTAGAAGACTTTGGAACGATATTAACTACCCTGCAGAAGTTGGTGGTCAAGCCCGTCTAAAGTTTTTGTATGGGGACATCATTGAAGCTGTAATACTTCATCTAGCTAAAGCAGCTGGACATACTGTTACAGACCAACAGAAGGTTGTAGAGGTTGATGGAGTTAAAGGAGCTATAGATGCTGTCATAGATTCTGACTATCTTGTAGATGTTAAATCAGCAAGTCCTTATACCTTTGAAAAGTTTAAGAAGAGCACTCTCGCAGACGAAGATAGCTTTGGTTATCTCCCACAAATCAACGGTTACAATGAGAAACTCAAGAAGCCTTATAAAGCTTTTATAGTTGTAAATAAGGTTACTGGTGAGATTCTTGTGTATAACGTTGACGACTACTTTGAAAGTGTAGATGTTCACAAGCTTATCAAAGATAAGAAAGAGATGTTAGAATCTGAACAGCCTCCACAGCCCTGTTACAATCCTGTACCATTTGGAAAGAGTGGTAATGAGGTTGTTCCTAAGCAGTGTAAATGGTGTCCCCATCTTAAGAGGTGCTGGAAAGATGCTAAACCTGTAGAGTATTCAACAGGCATAGAGTACTTTACAAAGATTGTTAAAATGCCTAAGAAACTAAAGGAGACTTTATAATGGATAAAAAAGTAGATATGTTTGAAAGCTTTGTGACTATCACAGACCCTGACACAGATGAGAAAGTTTATGTAGATATTGGAGCTAAGCATCCTCTACAAGCTATATACACTTGTGACAATGGTACAGCTCTTTGCTTTAATGATGACGATGTCTGGTATGCTGTAGAGACACCTCAAGAGATTATGAAAAAGGTTAATAAAGTTATGCAAGACCTTTATGATAAGTTGAAAGAGGAAGCAGAGAAACAGCTTGAAGAGAATGAGGAAAGAGAGCGTAAAAAGCGTGAAGAGCTTGAAGCGCACTATGAAAGCCTTAGACAGAAAACTCAAGGAGCTCAATAGAGAATGGACAAACTTTTCATATTTGGAGACACTCACATAACGCCTGCATCTTTTAATACTATGGAGGCTCTAGAGAACTTCGCTGTGTACTGTTTAAAAGAGAAACCTGAGTATATTATAAATCTTGGAGATGTTGGTGATTTTGATAGTGTCTCCAGATATGTAAAAGATAGAGGTGCTTTCTCAACTGAACAAGAGTTTGAAGCTGTTGAAGTTGCTTATACAAACTTTATGAAAGTCTTTGAAGATTATAATATTGTTCAAAGTCACAAGCATAGACAAAGATATAAACCAACCTTTATAGTTTGTCTAGGTAATCATGATGTAAGGTCTGAAGAGGTCTGTGACAAGCTTACAAAGTTTTTCACAGAGCTTGGATGGATTGTTATAGGTCATAAAAGAGACATCAGTGTTCATAATATCTTGTTCAGTCACTCTTTTACTCTTGGTAGAACTGGTGGGACTTGTTCAAATACTAAAGATATCCTTAATGATACTTTGTGCAGCTCTGTCTCAGCTCATGGGCACTGTAGAGAGCTTTCAGAGATGAAGGACAGATTTGGTAACAGATTTTCAGCAATCAGAATACCTTGTTTAAATTGTGACACTCCTGAATGGGCTGGTAATACTTCTTTAAAGTGGGATAGAGGCTGGTTAGAGCTTTCTGCAGATGAAAAAGGTATTGACAGTTTTATATTTAAGGACTTATAAGATGAGAGAAGATTGGTTACAACGCATTGCAGACTCATACAGCTTAGAAGACATTTGTGAAATGCTTGGGCAAGAACCTATATGGCTTCTGAGACAGATTGAGGAAGAACTTGAAGACAACATAGGACTCTTTGATATTTTTATGGAAGGTGAAAGATGACTCAATATATTGGTATAGACCCTGGAGCTTCAGGAGCTTTAATAGTCTTAAACAGCTTTGGTGAAATAGCATGTCATAAAGACTTTACTTCTAATCCGGAAGACTATATAATTATTCTAGACTTTTTAAAGAACTACAAAGATGCTTACCGTTACAAAGTAGCTATGGAATCTGTTCATGCTTTACCACAGCAATCAACTGTTGCCGGTTTTACATTTGGTAAGAATGTAGGAATGGCACAGCTTGTAGCAACTGGTGTATCTACTGAGCCTGTTCAGTTTGTCACACCTATGAAGTGGAAGAAGTTCTTCAATCTCTCAGGTAATGGCAAGACTAAAACAGACTTTAAGCATATGTCAGTTGATTTAGCTAGACAGTGTTGGCCTAAGTATGAAGCATTCTTTTTGTATTCTAAAGACGGTAGAGCTGAAGCAGCTTTAATAGCTTTGTGGTATTACTTAACAAGTAATAATCAGAGCTTAGAAGATTGGTTAAAGTCTACTCAGTCTTGTGAAGCTCGTGTAAAGTAGTGAAGCTGATATGAGCCTTGGAACAAAGGTAAAACTTTGCCACCTGTAGTTCTTAAAAAGGCTTGGGAAACTAGAAGAGCAAAGAAACTTTTAGAGGAGACATTGAAAGATGTACATAAATGAAAGAGAGGAAAAGGCTTCTATGCTTCCGGAGAGTGAAAGAACTCCCTGTGAAGTATGGAGCCGATGTACTGTGTTATGGGATATTTGAGGCCTAGATCAGAGTACAACATTGGTAAAAAGTCTGAGCATGAAGCTCGTGAGCTTTTTGTAGAACCTAAAAAGATCCCTCACAAGGGTGAAAAAGATTTAACCAAAGAAATGGAGGATATTTAGAAATGTGTGAAGAACTTGAAAAAGACTTTCATTATGAGTTTAAGCTTAAAGATGGCCCTATTGAGGTCTCAGCAACTGTAAGAGGTGATGTAACTTTTAAAGAGCTATTAAATGCTTTTAAACAGTGGGCTCTTTATTGCACTTATACACCTGAAGTGATTGTTAAAGGACTTGAAGAAGATGATGGAGTTTTGTAATGACTAAAGAAGATTTCTTAAAGGAAGTTAAAGAGGCTATTTGTGGAGACAGACAGCTTAATTATGGTGCACCTGAAGATAACTTTGAAAGGATTGCACAGCTCTGGAGGATTTACTTAGGTCTTGATATAGATTCTAAGGATGTAGCATACATGATGATCCTTATGAAAATTGCAAGGCTTATGAATAATCCTGAGCACTATGACAGTATCATAGACATTGCAGGCTATGCAGCTTGTGCAGGTGTTATTGCTAATAAAGCCACATTACAGCTTTGTCACGATTGTCAAGATGAATGAACTTGTCAGAGACTCCTATGCCTCTAAAGCCAAAGCGTGGTGCAGCTGAAATAATTTTGTAACGAGTAGTGGAATCGGGACATTTTATATCTACAGCCCTGCCGAGAGTATGAAAGCCTCCTTTTTCTTTAACAGCTTCTACAGGATGTTTGATACATCTATAAGCACTGTTTAAGACTAAAGGAAAGCCTAAGTACTCTCGGAGTGCTTCTAGTTGCTCCATAAATCTTTCATTCATCTCACAAGTATTACAACCACATTTACAAGTAAGTTCTTTAGTAGAGAAATGTTCAGACTTATTCATTGTTCAACTCCTCCATAAGCTTCTTAGCTTTCTCTTTAGCTTCTTTAATCTTTTTCTTTTCATCTTTAGAGAGCTCTTGACCTGCCTCAATCTTATGAACAAGCTCTATAGCGTCATCAATAACTTTATAGTCTTTGTTGTCTCTTAAAGTCTTGTTAGCTTCCTCAGCCTTTTTAAGGTCTTCATCAGTCAGCTTCTCACCTTTCCTAATCTTTTCAGCAAGATCCTCATCAATCTCTAAAGGACTTGTAGAGGTTGAGACAGTCTGCTCAGGAAGCTTTGCAGAGATTGTAGAGGTTGTAGGTTTAGGTTCTGCAGTAGCTTCTAAATATTTCGCTATTAAAGTTGCAGAAGTTTCTATTACCCCTTCTCCAGCTTCTTTCATCGGGAGTAAGTATTTATTTAATATATCCTTTCTACGAAGCTCTCCAAGCTTTCCAAGAGTTTTAAATCTATCACTTTTTATAAAGCTCTTATACTCTTCAGGTGTCATAGGCTGTGTAAAGTCTATACCATTTACTCTTCCAAAAGCCTCAACAGCGACAGAAGGAGGAACAATTCTAGCGATATTTCTAGCAGCTGCAAGTGTGTCAAACTGCTTAGCCTCTTGAAACCTTTGTACTTTTCCTTCGTTTTTAGCAAAGAATTTAGACAAAGGATGGTCTAGGACTTCATTACCTTCAAGGTCAAAGACATGCATTTTACCATCTGTTGTAGTTATTACAAGTTTATCAGAGTACTCAGAGTATTCACCAGACTCTTCAAGTACTCCTAAAGCAGCTTTTGAGTATATCTCAGCGTTTCGTCTAGCATTAACTGCTTTATCTGCAGAAGTACCTGTTTCCATAACTTTTTTCGGAGCTACAGGAAGGTTGTCCCAGGCTTGAATACGATTTGTACCAGTAGCACTATTTGCAATAACTCCATTACCAATGTTGCGTCCTTCTAAAGTTGCACCATCACCATAAGAAAGCTTGAAAAGGGTCTGATACTGCTCTTTAGACAAAGGTAAATATGTATTTGCATTTTGTGTAAGTCTTTCTGGATCTACACCTGCATTTCTTAAAGCTGGAGCAAGATTTTGCATACGCTCTATGTCCTCAGACTTTATACTGTTAGGGTCTAAAAGGACTATTAAAGGTAAATCTTTTGAAAGTGCAAGAAGTTCTGTGTTTTTCATTATAGCTATTGTATTATCTAAGCGAACCTTTTCCTGTGCTAGTATGCCATTAGCAAGCTTCAAGTTGTCTTCATAAATTCTGGCAGTAGTATCTAGGATTTTATCAGAAACTGTTTTAGCTGCTTGAGGATTTCCTGCATAAATTCCTGAGACTATAGGATAGACAAAGTTAGGATCTCTTAAAGCTTTAACACGATCCTCTTCTGATAAAGCTGATAAATAGACTCCAAAAGCTCTAGTAAGTGAATCAGCTCCTTCAGTACTCATTATAGCTAACTGCTTCTGAGCTCCTTCTACATTACCGCTTGCCATTAAACTGTCGTAGGCATGTATATTAGCTGCAGCAACATTAGCACTTTGTAACATCTCTTCTGCGACTTCTCTCTTTGTTTTCTCATCACCTTGCATGCCTTCCATCATTTTTTGAATACCTTGCTCTTTTATTTTTGCAGCCTCTGCAAGTGCCTCCTCTCTACCTTTTTCACTAGCTGCTCTGTCCCCTACAGAAGGAGCAGAAGCACCAAAGTAAGCATCATACTCTTTCTTAACATCAGAGAAATCTACACCTTTAGCAGCTGCATAGTCTGCAGAAGCTTGCCAAGCCTCTTCTCTGAACCATTCATCTGTAAGATTATTCACATCTTTATAAGCTTTTATACGCTGAATAACATTAGGTATGTAGTCACTTGTATCAACTTTTGCAGTACCTTGAGACGACCCTGTCAGCTTTATGAAGCCTCCAACAGTATCTAAAGCTGCAGGAATACCGTAATCACTGGCAGGTTTTACAGGGTCTGAATGATACTCCATAGATCTCTGAGGTTGTTGAATATCTGTTACGAAAGCCATTATCTGTTCTCCTTATTTTTTACAACACCAACATTGTAGGTGATCATTTTAATTCTCATATCTTCATAAGAGACTTTAGCAGCTTTTGAGCAAGCTTGTAAAACCTTTTCTTTTTCTCTTTCTGTCATGTTAGTTGTTACAAATCTGTAAACTCTAGACCACTTATCATAGGTCTCAACAGTAGGTTCTGCATTAAACTTTTCAAAGAAAGGCTTTATAATTGCAGCAGCTACTTCAGTCTCTTCATCTTTATCTGCTACAATCTTTCTATACATTGATGCAACAGAAGCAGGCTCTATAGAACCTCCTAAGAAATACCCAAAGGCTTCTGAAGGCTTTACATTATCTGCTAAAGTTGCACCAGACAATGCTTGAAACTCTCCAAGCTTAATCATTGTGTAAGCTCTCATAGCTTTAGCCATTGATGTCGGGAAAAGCTGGTTCTGCTTAGCTACCTCAAACAGAACTTCAGGAATAATTGTAGCAGTATCTGCAAAGCTCTGCTCACCAAACAAAGCATCATTAGTCATATTAACAGCTGTTACAATAAGACCTCCTAAGCCTTTCAACTTTGTACCAATAGGAGAAGCTGCAGGATTTACCAGATGGAGGAAGTTAGGGACAATCTGAGAAATCTGTAGGTCTATAGGAGATGAGACAGACAGATTAGAGCCTAAGATATTCTGTAAGAAGTAATCAGGAATACCTTTAGAAAGAGCTTCATACATCTCTCCAGGGTCTTGGTCAGTGTCAGAGTACATTGCAGAATAAATGTTGGCCCAGACCTCTTTACCTATTACACCTTCAGCACCTGTCAAGACTGTTGCAAACGCTAAAAGCCTACCTTTCTCAGCTGCAGTAAGCCTCTTAGATATCAAAGACTCTACAACTCTCATCTGATAGCCAAGCATTTGTAGAGTTACTGAACCTATTATACCACGCTGTATAGGGGCTACAGAAGCTCTTGACATCCTGTTATAGAATGTATCCATCCTGTCTAAGTAGAAAGCCATCTCTGTAGCTGATAAAGCTTTAGGATTGATATCAGGATTCTTTGCCAAAGCTTCAATAACTGTTGTGACAGCTGCATGAGTTCTCACAAATCTTTCACCAATAGCGAAGGGTGCTGCAAGAATGTTAGATATCCTCTTTCCAACTTTTGTAATACCTTCTGCATATCCTGAGTAGTCCAAAGCTTGACCATGCACTGCGAGCTCATTAGCAAACTCAAAAATCTTTCTCTCTTTAGGTTCTAACATCTTTAAAGCTTCAGAGTTGTAAGGCTTACCAAGCAAACCCATCATCTTTGGAGTGTACCTAAGAGCTTCTGTACCAGCTGCAGGGTTTATTGAGATAGCTATAGAGGCTGACAAAACATTCTGGAAAAACGGTCCAGGGTTTAAACAGCCTAATAAAGCTTGGAAGGTAGCAAGCCTTGCAGCTCTTACAGTCTTTACAGGAGCATCTTCAAGGACATTTCTATCAAAAGCAGTTCCCTTCCACTCTGGAAAGTATTTAGATAAGAAGTCTTCTTTAAAATGATTCCAAAGGTTGTTAAGATATATATCAAGCTTTGAAGGTACTCCACAAATAACTCTTGCCTGTGCTTGAGCAGCTTCTGCAGCTCTTATATCAGGACCGTTATTAAGCTTTCCATAGAGTAAAAGCTGATAAGGTGTCATTGAAGATACTTCATTAGGGTCTAAGAGATGCTTAAAAGTCTTGTAGAAGTCATCACCGGCAATTCTTCTGTACTCTTTAACTCCTACAGTATTAACAATATTATCAATCATACCTGTTAAGAGCGTTTTAATATTGACAGTATCTAAATCACCTCCATCAATATCTAAGAGACCTAAGTTCCTTTTACGGTTTATGATGTTTGCTTCAGTCTCTTCCATACCTCTCACAGAGTGTTGGAACATATCATCAAGGTTTTCAAGTGTTTCAGCTCTAGCAACCTTTGCAGCTGCGAGAGCCTTAGGAAGCTCACCATCTTTTAAGACTTCAAAGGCATTAGGAGCTGTTGCATCTATACCCATATCATCAAAGAATTGTTTCAGCTCTTCAAATGAATAGTTTTTAAAGCGTCCTTCAAGAGTTGAGACAGCAGAAGGATCTCCTTTTCTTATAACTTCTAAAGCTGCATTAAGCTCTTCAGTATACTTAGAAGCACTCTTAAAGCTTTTAGAGCCTCCAATTGTCACAACTCTGTCAAGGTCTATAATCTGACCTGCATCATTTCTAACAGGTACAACCATCTTGACAAAGCTTGTATCTTCTCCATAAGTATGTCTAAAACCTGCTACATATGTTTCAGGATAAGTAGGAAGCTCTCTGAACTCAACAGCATTTTTAGGGATGATGAGGTTCTTACTTTTTAAGTTTCTCTTCTCTACATCAAGCCTGATAAATTCATATTCCTCTGCTGGGAAGTCTTTTAAGATGTTAGGACCTTTTGCAATTTTAACATCATCACCGTTTAAAACAGCCCAGTCATAGTTTGAGATATTCTTTATTTTATCTGGGTCAAGTCTTTTACCAACTGCTATAGGCTTTCCAAAGTATGCAATAGTAGAAAAGCCTCTTATAAGCAGTTGAGCCCTTAAGAAGGTTGCATCAAGTACATACATAACATCATTCACAATTCTTGAAGCGTTATAAGCCTCTATTACCTTTTGTGATGCACCTTGCTGTTGCAGAGATGTCTCAGAGAAGTACATTCTGTTTTTTGAAGAGATCTTAACAAACTTGTCTAATTCTTCTAATTCATTTTTTGAGAGAGCTTTATAGAAAGGATTGATATAGTCTAACAAAACTTTATCCATCTTTCCTGCATCTCTCAAAGTTGTTAAAGCTAAACCTCTCCAACTTGCTTTAGTCCCTAAAGAGCTGAAGATGTTTGTAAAGAGACCTTTAGTAAACTTTGTAGGTGCTCCTTGTAAAGCTGTTGGTAAAGGCTCATTAGAAGTCGGTGCAACTCTATAGTCGTGTTCTCCTGCTTTTTGAACTTTAGCAATTCCTTCAGCTTTAGCTTTCTTTATAGCAGCTTCAGCAGCCTCAGCAGTCTTAAAAGATTTAAGAGTAGTAGGTGTCCAGTCTAACAAGTTTCCTTCAGTCTTTACAGGCAGATGGATAGCAAACTTCACACCTCTACCTTCTAGAACTCTTATAGGTCTTACGCCTTTCTCATAGAAACCTAACTCTCTTAGAACAGATTTATCAACATCCTCTTTTAAGAATCCTTCACCTTTCATAATATCTATTAAAGCATTAGAAGCATCTTCCTCACTCTTCCAGTATTTACCGTTGTTTGTAAGTCTTACAAGACCACCACTACCATCTGCAAAAGCCTCTACAAGTGATACAGAATTTCTTTTCCAAGTAGTATTCTTTACAAAGTTAGGAATGTATTTCTGCTCTAAAAATTCTTGCATGTTCTTTTCAAATTGTGCAGAGTAACTATTAGAGGTTTTAGCAGCTCTGATAAGCTCTTGAACTTTTACAAAGTCTTTAATATGAGGATTACTTGAAAGGTCTGTACCCATATTTATATTAGTGTAGGTCCTTGTAGGAGGTGCAACCTCTTTAAGAATCTCTTCAGACGAAGAAGACTCTAGAAGACTCTTACAAGCTTCATCATATTTACCAGCTTGTTTAAGTTTCTCAGCGTCAGAGATGCCAATGACTCTATTGTCTTTCAAGACATCGGTAAACTTCATAGGTTGCTTGGCGATTGCTTTAGCACCTAGAGTACCCACTTTAAAAGCTGTTGAAGTCAAAGGAAAAGTCCATGCTAAGGCTTTAGCAGTTGCAGCACCTATTTTAGCACCTTTAGCAACCGCTCCAAGCCATGATAAAACTGGCATACCTATATCAAAGTATTCTATACCTGTCTCTAAGCCTTCAAAATCTCTGTTACGAGCCTGTGTTAAACCTTCCATATAAGTTAAAACAGTCCCTGCATCAGCCCTATCTACAAGCCCTTTAAAGAACTCTGAGAACTCTTTTCTAAATTCTGCAGGTGGTAGTTTAGCAGCTCTTTCACCCCAATATTTTCTTGAGGCTGTAATATAGTTCTTGCTAAAATACTCCACATCTTGCTCTTTAGGGGCTACCTTATTTTTTATATAGCTTAAGACAGGTGACCAAGCATTTTTAAGAAAGCCTAGGGTAGCTGAATAAGCTATGTTTTGTTCGTCAAAAGCTTTCTTAGCTTTAGCATAGAACTCATTAAGCATAGCATTTTTTGTGTAGTGCTCTAGAAGAACTGTATCAAAGCTTTCATTTGCTGGGTCATACTTTGCATTCATTGCAGCAGCTTCTTCAATAGTAGGCTTATAAGCATAGGACAACATTGTAGCTTTTTTAACAGTATCAAAATCTTTAGCAGTTAAAGAGCCATTAGCAACACTCTCAGAAAGATAGTTATAGACATCTTCTTTCCTTCTAAGCTCTTCTTGCTCTTCAAAGTCTTTTACAACTCTTTCTTTACCCTCTTCAGTCTCTTCATAGCCTACAAAATCACCGGTGGCTTCTTTAAAGAGGTCATCAGTCTGTTTTATTTCAAGCTCTGATAAAGGCTTTTCAGGTTTCTCCCAAGCCTCTTCATTGTTATTATTAGGTGCTTCCCAAGTTTCCATTAGTCCTTTTCCCATACATATACAGATTTACTACCAAAGTTCTTAAAGCCTCCAGAAGCTCCGAAGATATTTTTACCAAGCCCTCCAACAGAATTAAAGATATTGCTCTGAGCACTGTACTGATTAGCTTGAGACAGATAACCAGCTGCTTGAGACCCATAAGCTGCAGACTGTTTAGCCAGTCCTATATCAGTTGCAAGAGTAGAAACATTATAAGCTGTCTGAGACCCTACAGAGCCTATTGCACCTTGTACAGCAGAGCCTTCTTCAGCACCTGCACTAATACCAGAAGCTAAAGCAGATGCCCTAGCTATACGACCTCTACGAATATTTTGGAGTTGCTGAGCATAATTAGCATTTGCAGCTCTTGCATTCTCCACAGCTGCTTGTCTCTTCTGAGCTTCATAAGCTTTCTCTTGAGCTGCTGAGGCTTTACTAGCACTTACAACACCTCCAACAGTACCAACGGCAGAAACAGCTAAAGCCAAACCTGCTACAATACTTGATGCCATTTACTTTAACTCCTTTACAAATGTCATATCACACAGTTTATAACCTTTCATACGGTACAGCCTTATCTTCTGTTCATATCTATCACAATTTGCAGAAGTCATTAAAACCTCATAGCCGTACTCTTTTAATCTCTCTTCAGACTCTTTAAGAATATCTACTTTACTTCTTGGAGATTTATAAATATATAAGTCATGAGCTGCTAAAGCTGAAGGGTCTAATCCATACACACAAGGTCTATAAACAGCTACTGCATCTACAGAGCCTTCATTTATATCTACAAAGATTATATCAGATTCTTCAAGCACCTTTAAGCATTCTTCAGGATTTGTCTTTAAACCCCCTCCAAAGTTTTCTGAGTACTCTTTAGCAATATCACTTAAGATGTCTCTGTCTTCATATTTTAAAGTGTATATCATAGTCCTATGCAACTCCTTGTAAATCCAAACCAAGCCCTTCTAAACGACAGTCAAAGCCCTCAGGAGATTCTAGATAAAGCTGTAAAGACTCTCCTATCCCTCTTATCCTTGTCTTAGTACCTACAATCTTATCAGAGTACTTCTCAGCTACAAAAGGTCTGTAGAGCTCTTGCATTTCATCCCACAAGTAAGAGTCGTAAGAAGCATTCCACTGCCATCTAGCTTGACAATTACAAGAACTATGAAAGAACTCTTGAAGCTCAGTCCTTCTGAAGTCTGCAAGAACATAACAACAGCTTTTGTTTCTAAAGACTTCTTGAGCTACCAGATAGCCTGATAAAGCTGAAGCAATGTACTGTGTTGCTTTACCTTCAGAGCTCAACCAATCTGTAAAAGACTTATCATAAATCTCTGCAAACGAGAACTGTTTAGAATACTTATCAAGAGCTACTAACAGTACATTGTTTAAGTCTGACCTATCTTCATAAGGATCTGCAATAATAACACTTCTGTCTCCTGCATTGATTGGTGTAGACTCTTGAAAGATTTTAGCAGACACTGTGGTTGTAAAAGCTTCTGCAAGACTTAAAGGAGCTACTACAGAAGGGCTGTTAATATCGTTAGAGATCTCCCAAGGATACCAAATACCTTTTACAAGGTCTAATAAAAGGACTCTGTCAAGACCTTTAAGGCTTATTACACCAGAAGGATACCACCAGCTTATACGACCTTGTGCTCTGTTATAAACTGCTTTAGAAGCTTTAACACACTCTACAGGGATATTGTTTATGAAAGTCTTTATAGAGTCTCTAGAGACATTCTTAACAGTTGGGAGAGCTGTAATTTGGTCTAGTGAAATCTGTTGAATACCTGAGGAAGACCAGAAAAATACTCCGGCATCTGTAGCAACTATAGATGAAGCACTTAAACAAGCCTCTGTAGAAATCTTTTTCTGATTGTATGCAGTCGCTTTAAAGCCTGCACCAGAATCTCCGGAGATTGCTACAATGCCTCTATCTCCAAAGACCAGTAAGTAGTCTTCTAACAGTGCTAGACCGACACCTTGTCCAATGCTAGGGAGGGCTATAACACCTCCATCAGTATCCACAAGGTCTGAAATCTCCTCAGCAGTTGGGTCAGCATCCTGATAGCATTTATTGACATTTGAAGCATCTTCTACAAGTACTTGAGAGTATAACAAGTCTTGACCACATAACATAAAAAGTCTACCAGCATAATGTACAGACTGACAAGGTCTTTTAATGATTGTAGCAGTTGCAGGGATGTTAGAGATACCTGAAGCAGCTGTTCTATCTTTAGTGTAGTAGTCTAAGATGTAATGCCCTTTAGCAGCTGGTGTGTTTCCAAAAGCATACTTAAGAAGTCTGTCAGGATCAAAGACCCATACCATGTTTGTATTTTCTGTTGAGACTTGTTTCTGGTATCTCCCCACAGACCATTGAAGGTTGTTAGAGGGGTAAGAGCTTTGAGAAGTATGGAAAGAGTCTATCCAAGTCTGCTCCCACCCTTGATTAAACAGGTTATACTTATGGAGGTTTGAAAGTGTAGAAGGTTTTTCATCAACAGCTAAATTATCTTCAACACCTGATAAGTCTCTAACCTTAGGAGTAACTGCTACAGCCCACAAATTGACTTCAGAATCTATGTCAAGTCCTCCTGACATTGTAGCAGTTCTTGAAAGATAAGAACCGTACTGTGCAGCTGTATCAGCAGGTGGAATTGTTTGGTCAGTATTTTTATAATTTGATAAATAGGCTACACAATATTTAGGTGTTTTAGTCTTTTTGTATGTATAAGTATATGCATGATACCCATAAGGCTTCACAACTATTTGTATAGTATTACCGTTTAAAGCTGAACCAGAGCCTAAAGGGGCTTCAAAGACTATATCATTTCCAGAAGCTGTAGCAGCTATATCATCTCTTTGAGCAGAGCCTACAGCATTCCAAAGTGTTGCAATTCTTGAAGCAGACCATTCACCACTGTTAAAGACTATTTGAGAGCCTTTATAGTACACAACAATCTCTACAGAGTTTGTTAAAGTAATGTTTACAGTTTTTGTCTTACCTCCTGAGTAGAACACACCACTTGTACTAACCAAAATTTGACCAGTAATTACAGGAGGATCTAAAGAGATTCTACAATGAGCATCAGAAGTCTCTCCAGAGGTCTTTACACCGTAACCAATCTGTACAGTATCTATATGCTCACCAGATACATACAAGATTCCATAGCCTTCTGTAAATGTCACAGGATATTTATAGTAGTCTTCATCAAACTTGTAAGTCTCTAAGTCTATTGTAGAGAGTACTTGATGACCACTAAAAGGTCTTCCTAAAGCTTCATAGAAGTAGAGGTATCTACCACACTGTATAACATAAAGAGATGAAGGGTATGTACCAGGTCTCTTCCATTCATAACAACTATACCCAAAGTCTTTATAGTCATCTGCAAGAGCTGTAGAGTTAAACTTAAACAAAGGTTCAAAGTCTATTCCAAGTCTCTTCTGTCTTGTCCCTTGTTGAGTTATGTAAAAGTTTTTCTCAGCTACAGTAGTATTATAGCTGTCGGACAGTAGAGATACCTCAGTATTCAAACCACCTGTAAACGGTGCTAGTGTTACTGTATTTCTTCCAGACATTTCTCTTTATCCTTTAAAAACTTTCTACGCCTTCTTTGATACTTACGAAGGTCTTCTCCTGCTTTCTTATGAGGGAACTTCATGTGTACTTTCAGCTCTTCACATCTTTTTGCATCTCTTGTAACTCTGACATGCTTTTCCAGTTCTGCTAAGCTGGTAAACCTCTCAGAAGGCTTTCCCTTTGCTACATAATAGCCTTCTACAATCTGCCAGTCTTTAAACGATTCATCCATAAAATATTTCCTTGAGCTCTGTTAGTTTTAGAAATCATATCAGTTATAGCAGCCTGTTTCTGAGATCTGTTACCTTCAAGCTGGTTAAAGTTGTTCTTAAGTTCCATATCTGCATTAAGCTTAGAAGCTGACAAAAGCAAAGGAAAATGTTGTTCAGCTATTTCAGGTACAAAGTCATTCTTAAACTCAAAAACAGGCATTAACACACCTTTACAAGAAACTTTATCAGCTTGTAAAGAAGCCTCTATAGTCTTGTTATAGCTGTTACAGACTATATACTTATCATCAAAGCTTGTGTAGTATTCAGGATCTTTATCATTGTTTATATAGAACTTGACACCACTAAAATCTTCAATAATCTCTACATTCTCTACCGGAAAGTCTTGCCAGCTTTCGCCACGCCTATGAGACTTAAGAGCTAAAGATTTCTCCATAAACTCTTCAGGTTCTATGTAGTCTAAAGTTTTCCAAACATCTTCACTAAAATACTTAAAGTAGTCAAGCCTTATAATAGGTGATTGAACTCTAAAATAAACAGGCTTAGAAGGATCAGACAAAGGTTCAATCTTAAACAATCTGTTCTTAGCTTGAATCTGCTTAGTAACTATTAAGTCTTCATAAGTCTCTTTAATGATTGTAGCAATCTGCTCAGACTCACGAGTGTCAGAGATGCTATTGACAGCTCCGGCGTTTATAAACTCTGCAACTCTTTGAACCATCTGTAGTAATGTATAAGCCATTATAAATCCTCTATATCAGAAAGCTTTTTAAGTCTTTGCAACCACTCAAAAGTTTTTGGTTTATCTTTAGCACAATCATCAGGGCTTACAAAGCCTTCACAAATCTCAAAATAAATCCCTTGTGTAGGCTGTGGAAACTTGGGACAATCTGCTACAGTACTATGACAGCCACTTAGCAATATCATCAGGACTAGCAGAAGGACTACTAAGAGTGCTGTTAATCTGTCTGAGTCTCTCAATAGTTCGCTCTGCTTGAGAGAGCTTTTCCGATTGTTTATAATATTTTTTGACAAAGACACCTAACAACACTCCTAGAACCAGTACAAGTATACTAACAGCCACCAACAAGTTCACAGCCTTTATCAACAATTACTTGAGGCTCTACTTCTTGTCCAAGCACTACATAACTTGCAACAGATATTACAAAAGCAATACCAAGATAGCACAGTTTTCTATGAGTACTCCATAGACCTTTTAAACGTTCTAACATTCTTTCTTAATCCTTTTTCAAATTGTTTGAGACAATATTATAGCATTTTTAAAAAGCTTTGTCAAGCATTATTTTTTCTTACGACCACCACAAGGCATCTTCAATCCCTCCTATCTTTTGTAAATGTTTTTCATATCTTCTCTAATATCATAGACAGCTTTTAAGATTAAGTCAGTCTTTGTATTATTCTTTTCAAGATTCTGCTCAACCATTCTCACACGCTCTTCAGCATTAGCAACACGGATTGTAAGAGCTGTAATATCCTCAGGCACACTTGACATTGTAGCAAACCATAAGATAGCTGCTCCAACCCATGTTAAAAGTTCTATGACTACTACAGGGTTCTTAAGACCCTCTGATAAAGCCTCTTTCATTCTTTCTCTTCTTCTAAAATAATTTGTTTAGACATTTATAATTTCCTTAAATTGTTACCACCTAATCAACTCTACAAAGGCTTTGTTAAGTAATTAAACATCCAATACCCAAGATTTAACAGCTACACCATCTGTTACAGTAACTTTTAAAGTGTATGTACCATTCTCAGAAGGTGTAGAAGGAAACTCTGAAGGTGAATAAATAACACCAGAAGCGTCTGCGCAAACTGTTGTATTATCACCTTTAAAAGAAACCTCTCTATTTGTAATGCTTATACCAACACCAGCTGTATAGTCTCCACCAGTTGCTCTTAAGTGCGTGCCATCAAATAGGTAACAAAGACCTGTATCTTGTGCTATATAATCTCTACCAACTACCAAATCTACAACTTCTGAAAAAGAAGTCCCATCAGCTATATAAAGTTTATTATCTGTAGTGTTTATATAAGAGTACCTATCAGTATGTGTTGCAGGCTCAGAAGATGCTACAGTATCTACAAAGACATTGTCACTTGTTAAAGCATCTACACCTTCAATAGTTGAATGAGTTGAATAACGGCCTTTTATCGTCATTTTTAAACCCCCTTAAATTGTTAAAGTTAAGCCGGTTATAAAGCCACCCAGCAGCTCTCCAAAGTTTGTAGCAGAACTACACAAGCCTTTAAACCTGCTTCCTAAAAATTTACAGCCTTTGTCTTCTAAGAACCACCCTAACATATATGAAAGAGTCACTCCAAAACCTGCTAAGACAACCCACCAACTTGTAAAGACTGCTAAAACTAAAGCAGGTGTCTCATATCTTACAAACATCAAGAATACATCAAACCAGTAAGTATACCACAGAGACTTTGGAAAGATTTTACAAGCTGTCTTATATCCTATACACTTTTTATAACGCTTTATCATATCCTCATCAGGTTCTCCATGATGCCCTAAATCATAACAAGCTCCATGACCTTTACCCCAGTAGAGGCCTAATAAGATTACTACAGCTAAGATGATTTGCCAGATAGACAAGCCTATTAAAGCTAAGACAGCTACAACAATTAAACCATTAACAAGATATTGAAACCATCTTTTATGATACCAATGCTTATCAGAAGGCTCTCCAAAAGGATACCAACCGCCGTACCAGCGTCTCCAAAGACCCTCAAATAATCCTGTTAAAGCTTGTATCATTCAGCAACCTCTCCAAGTTGTTGCAGTTCCTCTCTAAGTGCTTGAGCTTGCTGTTCATACATAGCTATATAATCAGCTTCATTAGCTCTTAAAGCCCTTATAGATTTTCTGTCTATCTCATTAAGCTCTTGCAAGATCTCTTCTCGTCTAGATACTTCAGAAACTTCAGGAGGCTCTGCAGGTATTGGAGCTTCACCTATTCTAAAGTATCTTAGAGGAAGATTGCGAAGCTCTAAATCCTCTGTAAAAGTTGTATAGTGCTCCTTAGCCCACCTAGAAGCATTGTTAAAGTTTTCATCGTTTGTAGAGTCTGTATACTCTATTAAGTCTCCGTAGTTATATGACATTTGTTTAGCCTTTCTTAAATTTCTGAAATTTTAACATAGCCTGCACCGCCTCTTGAAGCTCCACCGGTTCCTTTAGTAGTAGGACCTCCATAGCCATATCCCCCATACACACCTGTTGCACCGTTTCTATATATCTCTCTAGTTTTTAATTTTACTTTTTCTGTACCTATATATTTTTTTGAACCATTTTGACCATTTGTAGCTAGAGTATAAGAGACTACATTAGCATTAGTGATATTTAAAACTCCTCCTACACCATTAACCGAGTCTTGCCTAGTGCTTGTACCTGCTATAATTCCAAAAGCTGTAGTAGGTGTAGGGGATAGTGAGTTACCATTTAGATCAGGTGCAACTATAATAGTATAAGAGCCTTTCACTAAACTTAAAACCCCTACAAAGCCTGCTCCAGATCCTCCCCAATGTGAAGAAGAACCTGAGCCTCCACCAACACAAATCACTTCATAATTCCCATCGTAAGGTATATTAACTATATAAGTTCCGGGAGTGTTAGACTCAAAAAGAACTTCAGGCTCTGCAGAATAAAGAAGTGTAGATCCTTTATAAATCTTTTTAATTTTATTAGAAGAACTTACGAACTTTTTGACTTGTTTGTCTTCGTTCTTTCTTCTTAAGAATCCTAGCATCTTTCAGGGAACCTTTCTTAAGCTGTTAAGAAATATATAGTATTTTCTTCAGGCTCTGCAGGCATTACCGAGACTAGCTTAAAAATTGGATTAACTATTGTACCGTCATCTACAGGCTCTGGAGCTTCTGCGTCATCATAGCCCCACGCTTCAAGGGCTTCGTCTGTTTCCCTTATTTCATAACCTTTGTTGTGGTTTTGTGCGACTATAAAATCGCATCTTTCCGTTTCTGTATAAGGTTTGTTTAATGTTGCTTTGATTTCCATTATAATCTCCTCTAACTTATGTAACCTTTTGCTTCCCACATTTGAGGCCAACCATTAGAGTATAAGGTGAACTGACTTGAAGATGTTTTTATAACAGAAGCCGTATCACCGCTAGATTGGTTTCTTAATTGTTGGGTAAATACACTATAATTTGTATCCGCAAAGGGTTTTAAAAAGTCTATTGTTTGGGAGCCAGTATTTGAGCTATACCCGCCTTGTTCGCACCGTTTGTCAGAATAAATCCTATACCAAGAAGTGCCATTAACGTAGGTTTCAACCACAGCCCTTACGGTTCCTTGCCCCGTGCCAGTGCCAAGATTGCTTCCGTCCGTATTTAATTTTCCCGATAAAGAGCTTGCCCAAGCCGCCCAATCCATCATAGATTGATTTATTGAACCGTCTGCTACTACTACAAAATAGCGAAGGGCTACTGCCTCAGGCTGAACTGTATTAGAGTTGCCATAGATTGAGGAGCTACGAGAAGCATCAAAACCTGTAATATAAGACCCATTTGTCGTCACCGTCTGGAAAGTTTTTGAGAGTAGAGATTTTTTATAAAAAGCACCTGAAGTAGTGCCAACCAATTCATCAATACCACCAATGGCTCCAGTAGGAGTGAAATCACCAGTTATATTAGGCGCCCCTGCTTTATAACACTTACCAAGTTCGGAATCACTCAATGCTTGCTGGATAAAACTGCCGTCCTTAATTGTCGGAACCTTAAATGTCTCGTTTACAGTATCAACTGCAAACTTGCCACATTGCCCGTAGGTGGATATATCACTAGCGTAATCAGCATAAGAGCAAGTGTTCAATAACGGAGTGCCACCAGTTAAGTAATTAGTCCACAAGTCAGTAAATTGAGCCTTCGTGTATTGCGTGCCGTCAAGAGGTAAGCTACCTTCGGGAACATAACTAGGCGAACAAGATAATGCGTATATCGTGCCAATCGGCATACCTCGCTCGCTAACAACAACATCTCCTGAGCCTAACAAGCTTGTGCCGTTCAATGTCTTAATGTTTGTGCCACTCACCAGCAAATCTTGTTTGCCGTTAAACTTCGCTTCACCTACTCCTGATAAGTTCGACAGGTCAACATTAGCCCTCGTGTCTAAACCTATGTCATCCATACCAACCCAAAACAACACCCCGTTCCTGATAATGTTCCAGCCGTTAAGGTTCAAAACTCCTTCAAACGGGTGAGCTGTTCCTACCCCATACAAATCAGGTGAGCCACCTACATATACAGTAGTTATGTTAGGCTTAACTGAACTTACTATCGTTATGTCTGTTGTATATGTCTGTCCACCGTCAGTTGAAATACCAAGAGTGTATTGTGAGCCACTCCACGACAATTTAGCATGGTAGGTAGTGTTTGCGGTTATTGTAGCCGTGCCAGTAGCTGAGCCGATATCCCAACTTGTACCATTACTTGAAAGAGATAATACCATCTTTCCATTCATAATAGCATATGCAATACCGTAGTAAGAATCAAAGATATTCTGTTGAGTTGTTACATCTGCTCCAGTAGTGAACTCTGCTACCATTTCAATAGTGGTAACATTTGTAAAGTCTAAAGCAAACGGAAACTGCATATAGTCAGCATTTGTAAAGTCTGAGATATTACCATTGTTAAATGTTGGACTTCCTACGATTGATAAGTTAGGTGCAAGCTCAATACTCGTCCCTTGTTCAAAGTCAATAGTCGTATCACCACTTTGGTTTACCGTAAAAGTTCCCTTTGAAACTCCTCCTTGCGTAAGAGTGATTGTCCCATCCCCAACAGTAGTAGATGAAACAGTCCACAAGTAGCTCCACTTTGTAGTATCTGTTAAAGGATTTCCAACATTGTTATCAACTATAGAAATGTAGAAAGATGGAGAGTTTGCATCACCGTCTGAAACAAAATCATTATTGTCATAGGTTGTAGCAGCATTATAAGTGCCTTTAAAAACTAAACCCATATGTTCACTATACCACTTTGCAGAGTGACCTGTAGCAGGCTCTGCAGGGTCTCCTACAGCATATGCACTAGCTTGTATAGCACTTGCAGCAGCTGCAGCAGCATTTGCAGAAGCATTCTGAATGTCTGTAATATTAGTAGCATTTGTAGAGATTGCTGCAGCGTTGGTAGCATTTGTAGAGACATCTGAAGCGATACCAGCTACTGTAGAGATGTCAGAAATGTATGTAGCGTTTGTAGAGATTGCTGTAGCGTTAGTGGCGTTTGTAGAGATATCGGAAGCTATAGAAGCCGTTGTTGAGATATCAGAAATATGTGCAGCGTTTGTGGAGATTGCTGTAGCGTTAGTGGCGTTTGTAGAGATATCAGAAGCTATACCAGCTGCTGTGGAGATGTCAGAGGATATAGCAGCTGTTGCAGAGATATCAGAAATATGCTCAGCATTGGTAGAGATTGCTGCAGCATTAGCAGCGTTTGTGGAGATATCAGAAGCTATAGCAGCGTTTGCAGAGATATCGGAGGCTATATCAGCTACTGTAGGAATATCTGTAGCAACTGCAGCAGTAGCTGTTACATCTTCAGAGATACCTGCTACAGTATCTATATTAGTCTTATTAGCATTAACTTTATAGATACTACCATCTTCACCAGCTAATAAGTCTGTAGAGACTGCTATAAATCCAGGATTTGTAAGAACATCAGAAGCTGTAACAGCACTTGCAGCAGCACTGGCAGCACTCTCGGAAGCTTCCTGAGCTTTAAGAGTTGTAGTAGCTGCTAAGCCTTCCATTTCAACTTGTACAGCTTTAGTAGTATCTAATAAGTCACTAACATCTTTATATCTTACAGCATCATAATCCTCTTTAGGCTCTCCGAGGTTTATAATCCTGTTAGAGTTCATATCAAAAGCTGCTGTCATCTGGTTAGGGATTTTACCAGATCTTGAAATAGCATCATCTATAGCATCTTCAATTAAAGCAGAGTTCTCGTTAATAACATCTATAGCTGCTTGAGGATTCCCTGTAAGCTGTGTAAGTCTTGAAAGTTCTGTCTTATGAGCATTAGCCATCTTATTCAGTCTCCGCAGTAAATGTTAAAGCATCTAATTGGTTCTTTATAGCTTGTACAACTCTGTTTAACTCTGCTACATTAGTTTTAAGAACTGCTATCATCTCATCAGCATTTAAGACTTGTGCAGTAATTTCTTTACAGTTCTTATTAACTTGTGCAAAAGTAGAGGCATCTGCTACAGAGTTTGTAAGAGTCCCTGACAAAGCATCTGTAAGAGCTCTAGCAGCTACATCAGGTTCTAGAGTTGTATTATCAAACTCAGCTTGTTCAAAGTCTAAATCAGACGGAGGAAGTTTTATCCAGTTTCCAGAACCTTCACCATCTGCTCTGTATACTTGACCATCTGTAGCAGTTGAAATGCCTTTAGGTTCATGTAACTGTGGGTCTGTTAAATCTCTATGTTGTATTTCTACTTGAGCCATCTGTCTTATCCTTTGTAAATTCTGTGAGGGTTTTTAAAGAGAACCCTCAGAAACTCTTTGTAGACTACTCTACATACTCTACAACTAGCCAGCCTTTGAGGCCTGCAAAGTTTGCAGCAGTTCCTGTAGCGATTGCGGCAACTACATAGCCTTCATCATCCAAGACAGTACCTACAAGAGCACCTGCACCAGTTTTAGTGCCTGCAGCAATCGTTGCACCGTCAACAAGACCATCAGCATCTATGGGAGTTCCGTCTTTCTCCTCAAGACCTACATCAACCGTAGCAGTACCATCAGCACCTGCACCAGTTACATAGAGCGTTGCAGAGACTACCAAAGCTCCTGCAGGAATAGCAGCAATACCACGAGCAAAACCGTTATTACCAGTTACAAGGGTATTACCATCCGGCAGTCCAAGCTTATCATAGTCTATTTCAGTTATGACACGTTTTACAGGGAACAAGTACTCTGTAACAATGTCAGAACGGTTCTTCAGTTCTTCACCTTCGCCAGCTCCTACATATCTAGGAACACCAAAGGAACTAATATAAGCGTTATCAGTCATTCTTTAATCCTCCTTTCCTACGCAGCAGTAAACGAAGTTGTACCAGCATTTTTAGTGATGATGGTAATGAAGTTCTCTTTATCACCAGCACCAATACCGTAACGGCAGATCGTCAGATACTTTTCAGATTGTATATCTGCATCCCACCAGCCTTCAAAGTACGGACGCTTTCTCCAAGCAATTCGGACAGGGCGTCTACCAGGCTCGTTAGCAAACATTATACAAGCATCTGCAGTACCTACACGAGTCAGCGAAGATTCAGCACCTTCACGAGATTTCAAAGTCAATTCACCGGCTGTTTCATCTATGAAGTTAGACACATAGATATCTACACCACCCATGCTGAATGCAAACTTGAAACCACTCATTGCACCACCTTCTACAATCTTTCCGAAGATAGGTTGATAAACAAGGTGCGACTTAGCGTATTTACCCGTCTGAATTTTGTATGCAGCATACGGAGAAATAACAGCAGTAGGCGCGCCAGTATAACCAGCCTTCGTCAAAGCCATAGCACCGTAGATCATATCTTCAGGGTTAATAACACCATACTCAAGACCGTTAGAGTCACTGTCGTAGCCTGCTACAAACTTGTGAGCAAATCCGTTAATCTTGTAAGCATCGTTAGCAGTCGGTTGAAGAGTAGACCACATCTTAAGAGCAGTCGTTTCAAGGTCTGCCATCAATGCACGAGCTTCACGAGCAGGAAGATTTGCTTCAATTTGTCCAACAATGAAAGAATCCATACGCATCTTATCAGTGATAAGCTGACCAGAACTCTTATAGTTGTTGATCACAAAGTCACGAGAACCGATGTCAATACCATCAAAACGGACTTGTGCACCTTCATTATAATCACGAACAGTTGCAGAACCCATCTCAAGGTCAGTGAACTTGTCGCCATCAGGGAAGTCTGTAATTTCGTCTAACCAGTTATTGATAAACAAAAGTTCAGGCTCCAGAGCTAAACGAAGTTGCGTAGACCAAATCTGAGCTCGGATAGCTGCAGCATTGCTCTGCGTGTTTATACCATTCAATTTAATACTCCTTTATTAAGTTAGTTAAGTTGAGCAAGTAATGATTGGTCTTTCAAAGCTAATGCAACAAGCTCTTCCATCTTCCCAGGCTTTCCCATAGCTTCTTTTACAGCATTTGCGAAAGGCTTAGGAGGAGTAGTAGGACTTGGTGCAGCATTCCCAAGTTGTTGAATTGCTGTAGTCACAGAGGGTTTTTGAGGCTCTGTAATGTCTAGCAAACGCATAGCAACCTTAGGAGACTTACCACACATTGCATTAAATTCTTCTTCAGACAAACCAAGTTCTGCCAACTTTGTTGCCTTTTTATTATTTGCATCTTGACCAAAAGCAGCAGTCAGTGCAGCTGTTACAGTATCTGTATTAGCTTTATAAACCTCAGCAGTCTTTTGCTCTTGATACAGCTTTTGAGCAATCACCTTAAACTTCTCTTCATCCATAACCGCAGGAGTCGCTGCAGAAGGCTGTTGAGCTTCGGAGGGTTGTGTCATCATTTGTTGTAGTTCCTTCTTAAAAGTTTCAATGTTAGTAAGCTTTTGGTTATCCTCACGCAACTGAGCATTTTCTGCTTGGAGCTTGTTGATATACTCTTGCTTAGCTTTAACACCTTCAAAAAGGGCATCAACGCCTATATAACTTGTATGCTCATCAACAGGGAAAACTTGCTCAGTAGTCGCTGGACTTGTAATCGTATCTGTCATTATTTTTTCCTCTATACTTGGGTAAGTTTAACATACTCTAAAAACCTTAACAAGCCTTTTTTATACCCTATTTCAAAAGCTTGCCTGTACGCCCATGAAGGTTCTTCAAAGTTTGTACAGAAGTCTTTAGATATCTCTTTATCTAAGGCAGACTTTAAAAGCTCTATCAATGCTTGAGAGTTTTTTATTCTTGTAATAACCTCTTCAGCATCTTTAGTTTTTAAACCGTTAGTCAGTAAGCAACGCTCTGCCATCTTATATTCCTTGTTCAGCCATATTAACTGATTCAACTCTGGCTCTGTCTACAGGTCTTTGAGCTTTTTCAGCATCTACCTGTTGTTGAGCACTTTCATTTATCCATGCATCTTTCTTGTAAAGATTGGGGAACTTATCAAGCCCAGACATAGTTACTAAAACTTTACCAAGCATTGCAGGGCTAATATTAGCTTTAACAGCCGGGTCTTGCATGAAAGCACTGTTACCGAGTTGCATCAATGTTTGTATAACTCTCTCACGCTCTGCATAGATTGTAGATCCTTGAGCTTTTAATTCACCTTGATCGTTTGCCAGCTCATCTATAGAAAGCGTTTCAAAGTTTATCATACCTGTTTGAGGGTCTGTAGTTTTTACTGTAACTTGCTGCCCTGTTCTATTAGCTATATCAGTCTTTACAAGAGCATTGATACAAGGCTCAAACATCTCTTTTTCAAACTTTCTAATCTGTTTATTAAACATTCTCATAGCAGCTGTAACAAGCTCACGATACTCAAAAGCTGTCTTTTCTCCAGGACTTCTCCAGCCTACAACTTCTCTTGGAGTACCTGCCATAAGATCCATAAGGTTCATATAGTTTTCTACATATGTATCAGCCATTAAAGCTGTTGAATCAGGGCTTATAAAAGCTGCATCACCATCTACAGGTAATTGGAGGACAGTACCGGGCTCTAGTGACTCAGGTAGAGAAATATCACCTTTAGTTTTAAGAACAGGATTAGATATAAAATCAAAGACATCAGCTCTTTTATTCTCTAAGAAGTCTATACGATACTGAATACCTAAGAGATTTGACAGAGGAGACATAGACCACAAGATATCTGCTCTGTCTCTCCAACCAGCTTTAAAAAACTCTACGTAGTCTTCTAAAGGCTTTTCTTCAAGTAGAACGTGTCTGTCTGCAATAGTTATGACAGTATTTTCATGATAAGTATCTGTGTTAATATCATACAAATCTCCTACGAAAGTCAGAATCTCTACAGAGTCCATATCATCAAAGATATCCATACAGCCTACACCAGCTATGATACCCTCATTGTTTATAATACTGTCACCATTGTTCTTAGCTGCCATAACCTTTTTCTTGCTCTCCACAACATGGTCAAAGGCTTTCTTAAGAGCTTCATTGCTTACTGAGAGATTCTTAAGCTCACCAAGTTGTATACGCTTTCTAAAAATCTTTGGAGAGTCTCTGTAAGAAGTTGCATAAGGGTCAAAGTAGACTTCTAAAGGGTTTTGTCTAACTAGAATAGCTTTATCACCAGTCCATACAGGAGTTGCAAAAGCATTACCAGCTAAGATGTAGTCTGATAAAAGCTTTGACATAACTTGTCTAAAGTCTGCATCTTCAAGAACTTTCTTAGCGTAACCAACCATTATTCTAGTCTTTTTATTAGAAGCCTCGTCAAGCGATGGAGAAGTCCAGACAATGTAATCTTCAGAACTGAAAAGAGCTTCATCATACATAGTCAGAAGAAGATCATAGATTTGACAAAACTTAGGAATGTGTGTATGGTTGCTCCAGGGGAAACGAGCAGCTACGTCAATCTCTTTAGAGTCAATAGCGTAGACATGTTGTAAGTTATCTTTATAGGTCCTTTCCCAATTTGCTTTGCCACTTTCCCATGCGACAAACTTTTTAACAATCGCATCAGCTAAAGCATCTGGAGCAAGTTCTACCCTAACATCAAAAGTTTTTTTCATCCATACACTCTTTCAAGTCTTTTTTGAATTAACAGGACAATATTATAGCACACTTTTACAGATTTGTCAAGTACTTTTTTAAGTACCTCCAAAACGCCCATAAACTCTTTGAACAGTTGAGAAGACTTTCCTAGCTGCAGAGGGTGGTACAGCAATCTCAATAGCATTAGACAAAGCATCTTTAATATCATCATGAGACGGATGAGCCTGTTTAAGTTCCTCTTCAAGCAGTTCACAGTTACCACCTTTGTAGTGGTATATTTTTAAGTCTTCATAAAGCGGTTGAAGGACTGCAGCAATTCTTTCTTCTTTCTTTGTAAATGGTTTAGTCTCTTCAATAGGAAGGTATATATTGTTCTCTTTAAGCTTTTCCTTAAGTGCTTTAACTATTACAGACTGTGCAGCTGTACATTCTGCAGAGAGCTTTCTAAATCTCCACTTGTTGTGAAGCTTCATAATGTGAGAGAAGTACTCTTGAATCTCTTCAGTCTGGAATCTGTCTAAAGCTAAGACATAATAAAGCTTAGACGGAGATACACCAACAACTGCAATAACTGTAAAGTCCGCACGCCTTGTCAGGCTGTATGAGAAGTCTATAGCTGCAAAGACATTAAGAGGCTCTTCACCTAGATACCAGTTTCCACCGATTACTTTTAGTCTTTCTTGAGCATAGTACTGGAACTTCTCAGCATTTATACCGCTTGTACCACCTGCATTAGGATTGTTGTAGTATTGGGAGTAGAACTGTGTCATATCTCTAGAATAGCCTGCTTTAATCCTAGACAGCTCTTTCATATCAAAGCCAAAGTATTTACCATCTTGTCTACGTGTTCTAGGCCATATAAACTCTCCATCAGTCTCTACAACTCTTTCAAAGACAGACCACTGGTCTCTAGTACCTATGAACTCTCCTTCACGGTTGTACACATCTTCTTGAGTCTGTTTCATAATCATGTACAAATCATTAGGATCATAGTGAGTGCCTGCTACAACTATAGAGCCTCCGGGATTTAACAAGCTGTTAAACTGTGCATACTTACTTTCAACTTGTGCACGGCCTATAGAAGTATTATTTTCAGGGCATACTAAGTCATCACCGATTATTAAGTCTGCATGAGCTCCTGTAGTGTTTGTAGTAAGTCCTGCAGTCTTTACAGTAGCATCTCTAATACCTTCACGCTTTCTAGAAGGATGATCTACTATGATAGCTGTATTAGTCCACATAGCTCTTTTACCTTCATCAGGGTCTATTAGAGATGGCCAAAGCTTTTTACACATAGGAGACTCAAGAGTCTGTTTTATTACTTTTAACTGATACTCTGCTAAGTCTGATGTAGCTGAAAAGTATATGATAGTTATACAAGGATCTCTACAGATTCTCCAAGACGCATACATAGCTAATAAGAAACTCTTTCTGTGTGCTCGGGGAAGCATAACAAGCTTGTACTGCCCAGACGGCTCTGTTAAGCTAGTAGTCTTTCTTAAGTCTTGGAGGAATGTACAAACCTCTTCATGTACAGCTCCCATAACTGCATAAGGTGCTACAGTCCTTATAAAGCTGTAGAAGTCTTTCTCACATAGACGCCTTAGTTCTTCTTTAGGATTTTCTATATAAGTTGGTTCAGGCTCTTTAATAATCTCATCAGTCTTGCGAGGTCTTCCTCTGCCTTTATACTTTGTTACAATCTCTTCAGACATTACATACTTTCAAGCGTTCTAAAGCTTCCTTAAATTCTGAGTTCTCTTGCAGTTCTTGTTTCATAGCTCCTTCAAGTTCTGCTTTACTTGGTCTGCCTCTTTTACTGTCTGGTGTAGTATTCTTAAAGCAGTTATCACAAAGATATTTAAGAGCACTAAAACGGGCTTTATTAGACTCATCAGCTGCAATCTCTGCAATCTGTACAAGGTTGTCTCTAAGTCTCCTAGATTCTGCTTCAGTCTGTAAAGTCTTTACAAACTTCTTAGTGTAAGAGTTCTCTTTAACCCTAGACCATAAATCAAAGTTTCCATATAAGACAGTGTCTATGAATGATACTTCTGTAGGGTCTTTGTAATGCTTCATATAAAGCTTTTTAAGACTTAAAGAGTCTTCATCATCTTCATCAGTCATATTAAAGACTGGTATAAAGTTTGAAAAAGATTTAGTATGAGTCTCTTTAAAGATTGCTGCAGCATTCTTACAGTCTTTTAAAGTTTTTAAATCTTGTAACATTCTTTTAATAACCTTTATAAAGTATATAATAATATCTCTTAAGAGGCTTTTAAAGCTTTTAAAGACTTTATATTATCTTTTATAATAATTATTAAAACAACTCTCTTAAGTCTTATAAAGTCTTTATAAACTTATAAAGTTATATAATTATAACATACTTTTTTAAGTTTGTCAAGAACTTTTTGAATTATTACCGAATTATTACTGAATTGTATAAGGCTGTGCAAGTCTTTCTAAGGCTTTCCCAGTTTGTACAAGTTTTATGAGGCTTCTCAGTTTGTACAATTTCTCCGAGATTTTTCTTTAGCGTCTTTTGAATATTTCAAGTCTAGTGATTCCCCCGCCCTCCCTGTTTGAAAGTGGCGAATTATAAAGGATTTGTGAGGGCTTGTCAAGTAACAAATTGTTACAAATGTTACAAGCTCGCAAAGCCTTACCACACTTCAAAAATCTTGTCAAGTAACAAATTGTTACAAATGTTACAAGCTAGGAAAGTTTTCCTAAGGCTTAGGATTATTTTCCTAGCCTTTACAAGCTTAATGAATCTTCCTCGACTCGATACGACTCGTGAGGATTCCTTGGGTTTTTATAGCTTGTAAAGGCTTGTTAAGGCTTGTGAAGGTTAAAAAGATTAGGAAAGTTTTCTTAAGGTTTAGGTTTATTTTCCTAACTTTTCCAAGCCTTAAAAAACTTTTATCAATAAAAACAATAACTTACAAAAAACTATAAAAAATTATAAAAAAGTTATTGACTACCGGGAAAAGCTATGATAAAAAGAGGTTACAAGCTACAAAAAAGGCAGTGTCTGTCTATAGAGCTTGTATATGTTCTTTGATATGTGAATCTGTTATGTAAGCTCGCCCGGTATGAAAGTGAGGATAAAATGACACAAACATACACTACCGAGGATATGAGCAAGGCCCGCCAGGATTTTGAAGATATCATCATCACACTGGCGACAGCCCGTAAGATTAACAAAACAAGAGCCTTTGCGACTGGCGCGCTGAAGTTTTTTGCAATAGCGGCCGCCCGGTGGCAAGCTGGCGATTGTAACGCCAACAAAGCTATTTTGGATATTTACTCATTATCTAAGGCCAACAAAATCGCCCTCAAGCCGTTTGTTGACTTCCTAGCGAGTGAGTGTGATATCAAAATTGATATGGTGACAAAGCCGAAAGTTAAGGTAACAGTTTACTTTGGTGCAAAGCCAAACTTCACACCAACGCTTGACGCTTATTTGGCCTTCATTGCACCGCCTGAAAAGTCGGAGCTTGAAAAAGCCAAAACAACACTCGGCCGCCTTTTGAATAGATACACCAAAGACGAGCTGATAAAACTAATCAAAACTATAGATTAACAATTAATCACCGGGCGAGCTTACATAACAGATTCACAAAAAGACAATAGCAAACCTTGCAAGGCTTAACCACCTTGCGAGGGCAATACCATTTTGTCAATGCTCTTTTAATTTTTTTGAAAGGTCACAAATATGTATAATACTGATGAAGTCACTAAAGACTTGTCGGAGTCTTTAGCACGATACTATATAGACTTGTCTAACCGGCGAAGTAAAGGGAAGGCTCTAAAGACTTGGCAGCGTCACTCTTGGAGCTATATGAGGGCTTGTAAAGTAATTTATGAGAGACCTGATATAGTCTTAAGAAGGAATGAGGCAATAAAGAGGGTTAATTTACTCTTACAAGCGTTTTGAATACCTTAAAGGTCTAACTATACCTGAGAGATATCAAATCGCTTGTAGAGCGAAAAAAACCACCCTAGAATTGAAAAGCTAGGAAAACTGAGGAATAGCTTCGGAGGACTGTTGTAATTATACAACACTTCCGAAGTTTTTTATGAGTGAATACGATTTAGTCTTGACAAGAGAGACTGAGGACTTTAAACTACGAAGCCTTCTCTCTTTCTTCTTCTGACTTCTTTCACTCTTCGGATTGGATAAAACTTATGAAGGAGTATAAAGCTATGGAATATGATACTTATGTAGATATTGATGAGCTTATTGATGAGTATTATCAAGAGACTGATGAGGACTTCTTAGACTCTAAAGAGTTTGAGGAGGATATTGAGGACTTAATAGAGCTTAGTGAAAGGTAGAACTATTATGAAGAAACTTTATACAGCTTTTTGTTTGTTATTTGTATTAGCTCTTGTCTATTCTTGTAAGACTGATGAGAGCCTTTATAAGACTTGTTTAGCTTCACACTCTGAACAGGTTTGTATTAACTACATAAGATGAAAGGAACTAAAGAAATGATTGAACAGTATGCAAATGTTTTTAAGATTGTAGAGACTTATAAGCCTTGGTGCTCTAAAGGCACTAGAGCTTTTATCAATGCTTATCTAAATGGCTTAAACTTACCTTGGTCTATGACACCTTGTCTTGAACTTAAGGAAGAAATGTTAGAGGCTTTAGGAGAGTTTGGGAAGGCTCTTGAAGATACTCTAGAAGCGTCTTAAATGCCCTCTAGAAGCGTTTTAGATACCTTTGAGGTGTAGTTATACCTGTGAAGTATCAGAACGCTTGTAGAGCTAAAAAATAGGCTTAGAATTGATTGTCTAAGTTTTCTGAGGTTTTTGAAGTATGAAAGGAGAAATATGATATGACTGTTAAAGACCTTATTAAAGAACTGTTAGAGTTTGATAAAGACTCTATAGTTCAAAATGTTTTAGATGTCCGATATACTGATGAGGTTGTAGGATATAGTAATGGTGAAGAACACTTAACTGTGGAGGTAATTACAGATGATTCAAAATGATAATACTGTGAAGGCTGAAGGCTCTATAGCTGAGCAGACTTCTAAAGTCTTTTGTATTCAACAGACTAAAGAGATGATGGAGATACTATCTAAAAGTATGTATACTAATCCTGAGAAAGCTGTAGCAAGAGAACTGCTTTGTAATGCTTATGACGCTACAGTTCTAAAGGCTGAGGAACTACTAAAGGCTTGTAAAGACCCTAATAAGACTGTAAAAGACTTTTATAGACCTATGGAAGTTCATGCACCTGAACTGTTTGAAGAGTATTTTAGTGTAAGAGACTACGGAATAGGACTGTCTGATGAAGATGTTCAAGTCTTGTATACTACTTATGGTGCAAGCACTAAAAGAGACACTAACAGTCAGATAGGTGGCTTTGGTATAGGCTCTAAGAGTCCCTTTGCAATCTCTGAGTCTTTTAATGTTACAAGCTTTTATAAGGGTAGGAAGAGACTGTATCAATGCTACAAGTCTAAAGGACTGCCATATATTACTAAGATTACAGATGAAGAGACTGTAGAGCCTGATGGATTGCTTGTAAATGTGCCTGTAAAGTATGACAGTACTTTTTATATTCACCTTAGGAATGTCTTAAAAGGCTTTAACAGGGCTGATGTAGTAATGCTTAACCAGCCTGGAGATACACCTTTTGAGTTCTTTGAGGACTATTATACTTTCTCAGGTGTAGAGGGCTTATACTGTGTTAATAAAAGCAGAGACCATATAAGTGACTACTATGCTTGTGTAAGAATGGGTAAGGTTATTTATCAGACTGCTGAAGCCGGTAGAGACCTCTTAATTGATGAGCCTATAGGGACTTATGAGATTGCAGCAAGCCGAGAGAAAATAACACAGTCTGAAGAGACTCAGACAGCTATAGAAAGGAGAATTAAAGAGCTTAGAGAGCGTTATAAAGAACACTGGTTAAAGTCTAAGCCTGCTGTTGTAACTTCTTTTAGTCAGCAGGAGAAACTTATAAGAGACTATAGTAGCTTTATGGGTTATTCACCTGATGTAGATACTCTTAAAGTCTTGGGGAGATATGGCTACCACTCAGACCCTGTTAGAGAAGTATGGAGAGCTAAAAAGACTAAAGGAACTGTTACCTTTTCACACTGTAGCTTTTATCCACCCTTCACAAAAGAGAAAGCTCACAGAGAGAATATACTGTTTGTAAGATTAAGGAGAGATGAAGAAGCTGATATGAGTCTTGTAAAGCGTTACGCAGCTATGAAGAAGTTTGAGCATATAGCACTTTACCATATACATAACCAACCGAAGTATACTGGAACTGCTTTTATGACTTTGAAGTTTAATGCTTACACAGACTATACAACTATTGCAGAAGAGATGTCTCAACTTCAAAAGACTTTTGATAGGTCTAAGACAGCTTTAAGAAAGCGGAATAGAACTCACTATGTTAAGAGAGATGTAGAGTGGAGAGACTACTATGGCAATCGCTTAGACGATGCAAAGGTTAAAGAGTGTGTCTGCTATATCAATACTGTTGGTAGAAACAGAGATACAGAAGAGGAAGAACTTTATAGAACTTCATGCATTTCACCTAGTAAGGTTCTTCTTGTCTATAGAAGTCTTAAGAATGATATTCCTGAAGGCTTACCAAACATTAAAGAGTATGTAAAGTCTGATGAGTATAAGAAACTTATAAGACCTAACGAGCTTAAGACGATTAAAGGTATGTCTAAGATTTGGAAAGGCTTTACAAGTTTCTGTGTAGATTGTCAAGACCTTGATGATTGGTTGTATAACTCTAGCAGGAGAAGTGATGACCTTTTAAGAATCTGGGGAGACCGCCGAGCTCTTCTTAATGAGGACCTTGACAAGATTTATAAAAGATATATGCGAATAGCCAAAGACTTAGAAGTTATTACTAATAAGTATAGGTTCTACCGAGATTGTAGTAGAGATGTTCAGCTACAGTTGAGGTCTTTAATAATAAAGAACATCAAGAAGTATATAGCTGATAAAGGACTTGACAAGTACTTTAATGCATGCTATTAGTGTAAGAGTGTAAATAAGTTTTTAGAAAGGAGAATATTATGAGAGCTTATTTGAAACTTGAGGATTCTTTAACGATTATTATAGACGGTGAGAACTTCACAATCTATGACAATCACCCTTACTACAAAGAGATTGTCTCAATCTTTGAAGAAGGTAAGAAAGTATCTGATGAGAAACTAAAAGAGATGATAGACTTGAAGGAGACTATTAAACTTTATGCAGGCTCTTCTATATCTATAAAAGAAGGTAAGCTTGTTGATAAAGCCGGTAATGTCCTTCATGGTTCTTTAGTAGAAAGAATCTTGAGTCTTGCTAGGGAGAAACAGCCTGTTCAATACCTTGTGAGGTTCTTGGAGAACTTGTATAATAATCCAAGCAGAAGCAGTATTGATGAGTTGTATCTATTCTTAGAGACTAACGAGCTTCCTATAACTGAAGACGGTTGTTTCTTGGCTTATAAAGCTGTTGATGAGAACTACAAAGACTATCACACTCATACATTTGACAATAGTGTTGGAAAGACTATAGAGATGAGGAGATGTGATGTTGATGATGACCGTAGAAAGACTTGTTCATATGGTTTTCATGCAGCTAGATACAAGTATGCAAAAGACTTCTTAAATCCTGGTGGGCATTTGATGATTGTAAAGATTAACCCTGCTGATGTAGTGTCAGTGCCTTATGATTATGAAAATGCTAAACTAAGGACTGCAAAGTATACTGTAGTAGCTGAGGATACTTCAACTGTAGATGTTCTTAAAGAGACTTCTGTAGTTGATACATCTGAAGAAGCTCTCTTAGAAGCTTTTGAGAAGCTCCAAGATGCTGTTGCAGATTATTTTAGTGAGTAACCGGTAAAGTCTTCCACAGACTCAACAAGACTCATGAGGCTCTTTAGCTTTTGTCATGTTTTAGCGTCCTTTCAAGTCTTGTGAGTCTTGTTGAGTCTGTGGAAGCTTTCATATATTGTGAAAGGATTAGAAAAAGATGTTAGTAATATGTTTTGATACAGCTTGGGATGTTGAAGAAGGTAAGGTGTGCCTGTGGGGAACTGATACAGACTTGACATCTCTTTTATCAGATGAAACAGTTGAGGCTATTGAAGAGTCTTACTGGGAACAGAAAGGAGAAAACAGATGAGGAAAAAGATTTTAGAGTCTGCACTAATTTATAAAGATATGCCGTGGTTTGTGGCTGTTACAGACGCTGACCACAGTGATTATTCTATTAAGCTTTATAATGTTGATATGACGGAGTTCTTAAAAGCCTCTGTTGTTCAAGAGCTTATTAGAAAAGTTTATCATATTGAAGGAGTATTGTACAATGTGGAAGCCTAAAAAGATTGGAGCAAAGTATTGGTCACTTAGTTGGTTATTTGAGCCCCAGAAACATCATTGGTATGCTGAAGAGGTTGATTTAGAACTTTATAGCATCGGCAATGTTTTTAAGTCTCGTAAAGAAGCTTTAAATTTTGCTAAGGTTGTTAAATCTCTTAGAGATAATGAGACTTTAACAAAGCTAATGAGAGGTGTAAGATGAAACTGTTAAACATAGACAACAATGCTAAGACTATTAAAGGTCAGAAGTATGGTTGGAGAACTGCAATACTGTATCTGTCTCCGGGAGCTGTAGATATTTGTCCTTTTGCTTCTGAAGGTTGTAGAAGGGCTTGCCTTAATACAGCTGGTAGAGGTCGTATGAACTGTGTTCAAAAAGCTAGGAAAGTAAAGACAGAAATGTATAGACACAACAGACTTTACTTCTTTCACAGACTTGTAGAGGAGATACATAGCTTTGAGAAGCACTACAGAGGTTCTAATAATCTTTGTGTAAGGTTGAATGGCACTTCTGATATAGACTTTAGAGAAGTTAGAAAGCTTTGCACAGGTGTAAAGTTTTATGACTATACTAAAAGCTTCTTAAGATGTATTATAAAGAGATTCACAGAGCCTGATTATGACTTAACATACTCTTTCAAAGAGACTGATAAGACTTGGAAACTATGGCTTGCAAGACTGTTACATATCCGAACAGCTGTAGTATTCTTTGAAGTTCCTAAGGTTTATAAAGGTATTAGAGTTGTTCCAGGTGATGAGAGTGACTTAAGATTTTTAGACCCTAAGACAGTTATCGTGGGTTTAAAAGCTAAAGGACAAGCTAAGAAAGACTTGTCAGGTTTTGTTAAATAATTATGGAGGATTAAAGAAATGGCAACAATATTTGAACTTAAAGAACATTTAAAAGACGGTGGAAAGATTAAGAGGTATGCTTGGAAAGAAGGGAAATGGATAAAGCTGATTGGTGACACTTTTGTAGATGATGACGGTTTGGAATTTCCTTCTTTTCCTTCATACGCTTTTGATAGTGACTGGGAAGTTTATGAAGAGCCTTTTAAGATAACTCATACAGGTCTATATAGGTCAAGAGATGGTAGAAAAGCTTATATAAGCTTTGTAAATAATGATAATGGCGAGTTCTGTGGAATTGTTGAAGGAGAAATGCGTAGCAGGTTTTGGTATGAAAGTGGAAAGCTTTGGAAAAATGAAGAAGACCCTGAAGATATTGTAGCAGAATGGGAGGAGGATTAAAAAGATGTTGACATACTTATTAGTAGGTGCTAAGATAGATGAAGAAACTGGTGAAGAGTATGAGACTGATATGCTTTACCAGAGTGATGAGCCTATAAAGATTACACAAGACTTAAGAAGCATGTATCATAGCTATGACAAGTTATCTGTGTACTCTTTGAACCGTAGTTGTACTTTTTATGTAGAGGAGGACTAAGGAGATGTTGAACTTAAAAGAGTGGTTGAAATGGTTTGAAAAGCGTGGCTATAATGCTAAGCTTTCAAAAGATGGTAGTGAATTGTTTATACCTTTAAGGACTTGTAACATACATCTTCAAGCAGACGGTGTAGCTTTTGTTACAGGTTGTATAGAGGTAGAAACTAAAGAAGGTTTGTGGAGACTAATAAATAATATAGGAGTTTTACAATGAATATAAATGAACTTAAAGAACACTTGGAAAACGGTGGAAAGATTAGAAGACCTGGTTGGGGTAAAAACGCTTATGTCTATCTTGATGATGATGGTGAGCTTTCACAAGAAGATGGACTACTATACTACAGTAACAAAGATCTTCTACTTGATGATTGGGAGGTTTACGGAAAGCCTAAAAAGAAAGAATTTGAGATAACTCACACAGGTTTGTATAAGACTAGGGACGGTAGAATGGCTTTTGTAAGTTTTGTAAGCAACTTTGATTTTGGTATTTTTGGAGTTATTGACGGAGAAAATCTTGGCAGTCGTTGGTCTGAAAATGGAAAAAGTTGGAACGGTGAAGAAAGTCCTGTGGATATTGTAGCAGAATGGAAGGAGGATTGAAGAGATGGCAAGTTTATTAGAACTTAGAGAGTGGATTGATAAAGGTGGAAGAATTAGAAGGGCTCATTGGAAAAACAATAAGAAAGCTTTTGTAGTTTTTCCTAAGCCTCTTTTACTTTGGGAGTTTATAGAGGCTTGTGGTAGTGATGCACTTTTTGGAGATAACTGGGAAATTATTGAGGAGGACTAAAGAGATGTCAACAATTGCAGAGCTTAAAGAACACTTGAAAAAAGGTGGAAAGATTCATAGACCATTTTGGGGAAAGGGAAAGTATGTAACAGCTGACTTAGATGAAGAAGCACTTGTAGACGAGGACGGTTATCCTTTCTACGATATAGATTTGCTTTGTTCTGATTGGAGTGTCTATGGAGAGCCTATTGCGATAAAGCGTGAGGGTTTCTACAAGACTAGAAGTGGTAAGACAGCTTATATAACTGTAGCAGATAGTGTAGCTGCTTGTGGTGTTATTGATGGTGATAAGCATGACAAGCTCTGGTTTAGGAATGGAAGCTTTGAAGATGGATTAGAAAGTCCTGAAGATATTATGGAAAAGTTGGAGGATTGAAGAGATGGCAACGATTATAGATTTGAAAGAACACATAGAAAACGGCGGGAAGATTCGGAGACCTTGTTGGGATAAAGATATTTATATTTATCTTAATGATGATTATCTTATAGGAGTAAAAGGCTTCTATTACAGTAAAAAAGAGCTTCTGCTTGACGATTGGGAAGTTTATGAAGAGCCTTTTAAGATAACTCATACAGGTCTGTACAAGACTAGAGCAGGAAAGAAGGCGTTTGTAAGTGTTGTAAAAAAAGATGGTTGTGTAGGTATTATTGAAGGAAATGAGGGGAGTATATATTGGGATAAGAGTGGTCTTTATTGGGATGGGAATGTAAATCCTGAAGATATTGTAGCAGAGTGGGAGAGTTGAAGAGATGTTTGGTATTATTGTAATTCTTGTGCAGTGTTATATGTATGCTTTTTTAGGTTATGGTATCTTTCCAGACGACAAAAGACTCTCTGCAATGGCTCTTGCAATGCTGATTGAGCTTTTTGTAGAGGTAATAACAGTGTATGCTTACTATGTGTATAAGGAGAGTTGAAGAGATGGCAACGATTACAGACCTTATGGAGTACTTAGATAATGGTGGAAAGGTTCGCAGACCTTGCTGGGGTAAAGGTATTAATATGATACTTGATAATACAGGTTTTTACTTATCAACAGGTTCTCGCTTTAGCAGCAGGCAGTTATTCTTTGATGACTGGGAAGTCTATAAAGAACCTAGAAAGAAGAAGTTTAAGATAACTCATACAGGTCTTTACAAGACTAGAAATGGTAGAATGGCTCTTGTGTCTTGTGAAGTAAAAGATCCAACTTTAAAAGCTCCTTTTTACGGTGTTGTAGAAGGTGGTCTTACTACTAGATGGTGGACAAAATCTGGTAAGAATGTGTGTGAGCCTTATGAGGATGGAAAAGAGTTTGATATTGTTTCAGAATGGGAGAGTTAAAGAGATGCTAAAAGTTTTAGAACTCTTTGGAGGCTATGGAAGTCAAGCACTGGCTCTTGAGAATCTTGGTATAGTTTTTAAGAGTGACTTGTGCGAGATTGATAAGTATGCTATAAAAGCCTATGAACAGTTACACGGAGAGACTTTTAATTATGGAGACATCTGTGGTATTGATGAGACTAAACTGCCTTACTACGACTTAATAACTTACTCAAGTCCTTGTCAAGACTTTAGTGCTGCCGGTAAACAAGCAGGAGGTGATAAAGGCTCTGGCACTCGTTCGTCTTTGTTATGGGAATGTGAGAGGATTATAAAAGCTGTAAAGCCTAAGTATCTTTTAATGGAGAATGTTAAGGCTTTGACAAGTAAGAAGTTTATGCCGTTGTTTCAAGAGTGGTTAAGTGTATTAGAGTCTTTAGGTTATAAAAACTGGTGGAAGATTTTGAATGCCAAAGACTTTGGTGTTCCTCAAAACAGAGAAAGGGTCTTTGTAGTGTCTATACTAGGTGATGAGACTTATGAATTTCCTGAGCCTGTACCACTCACAAAGACTCTGAAAGATATACTAGAGCCTTGTGTAGATGAAAAGTATTTTATATCTAAAACCTTTAGAGACTATATAGATAATAAAAGCTTAAAGAGTTATAACTTCAGAGTGGAGATTTCTAAAACTCATGGTATCAGGGACACACCTCTACGAGCTTTTGGGGACAGAGCACTTGTACAAGAACCTTTAGCTTGTGCAAGCCGTGGCAGACCTTGTGGAGATACAACAGAGCAAAGACTTGAGATAAATAAGGAAGGAGTAACAAATGCTTTAACAACTGTTCAAAAAGATAATTATGTTATTGAGACTAAGAAGATTCGGAGGCTTACACCTAGAGAATGTTGGAGGCTTATGGGTGTAAGAGATGAACAGTTTGATAAGCTTCATGATATCAGTGATACACAGCTGTATAAGATGGCTGGAAACAGTATTGTTGTTAATATACTTATGAAAATCTTTAAAAACTTATTGACAAAGGAGGAAGAAGATGGTAAAAGTTTATATGTCTGAGAAGGGTTATATAGTTTTTATACAAGACTTGGACTACGGTGAGGTTATTAAAAGACTTAAAAGAGGAGAGTTCATGCACAATGAAAAAGGTGACACAATTTTTATGGTTAATGGTGTTATCTGTAAAGAATGTGACACAGACTTTATTATTGGTGCAAGCTTTTCAATCTGGGACAGCTATTACTTTGAAGGTGTAGATCCTTCTGAAGATGTTACAGATACTCAGGAGTAAGAGAATGTTGTATAAAGCCTTAAAAATAATCTTTGGAACTATGATACTGTTTGCATTTCTGCTTGCTTTAGGAAGCACTATACCAGATTATGATGATGTTGGAGCTATTCCTAACTGTAAAGACCCTAAAGTTAATTGTGCAGATTGGATTAAGGATTTGAAAGATAGAGGAATTGCTAAATAAGGAGGACTAAAAATGACTTGGGAAGAACTAAAAGAAAAAGCAAAAGAGCTTGGGTGCGAAACAAACCGGCCATCAATAAAACTAAATGTTGACAGACCATATGTCTATTATATTTTTACAAAAGAAGGAATGGTGTTCTTCTATTATACCTATCAAGGGAGGAAAGTGTTAGCAAAGCATAGAACACCTGACCAGATGTATCAAATTATATCAGCACTAAGGTAGGTGGAAATGAAAGAACCAAAAAGAGACCCTAATTGGGATATATCAGAAGCAAAGTTTCTAAAAAGCGGTAATGCTATTAAGCGTTATGCTTTAAAAAGATACTGGCGTTCTTTGCGAGCGTGGTATAAGTTTCAAATCAATAGGTTTAAGAAAGGAGTTATAGACGATGTATAAGATTAGGAAAAAGAACGAAGGAGTTAGTATAACCTTTGAATTGAGAGGAATCTCACCAGAAGATGTAAGAGATATTTGGGAGGTTTTGGAGCCTTGTGTGATAATAGCTACAACAGGAGAAACAGGTACTTGCTTTTATTCTTTCAAAGGTATCTGTGCAGAAGTTAGAAAGACTAAAAAAGGTAACTATACAGTATGGTTTGGAAAGGAGGATAAAGATGTATAAGCCTAAGAAATATGAGTATTACTGGTTCATTACTAGTAAAGGTGAGATAGACTGTAAAGCCTATTGTGACAATCCTAGTGATAGAGCTCGTAAGAGATTTGGTAATACTTTTAGAACTAAGAAAGAAGCTGTAAAGCTTTTACGAAATATAAAAGAAACTTTAAAGGAGCGTGAATAAATGTTTAAGCCAATGTTAGCAGTTAATGCAGATCTTTCAAAGCTTAAGTATCCTGTCTTTGTCTCTCCAAAACTTGATGGTGTTAGAGCGACTGTGCAGGGTGGTGTAGTTCTTTCAAGAACACTTAAACCAATCCCTAACAAGTATGTTCAAGAGCTTTTTACAGAGTTGGAAGGCTTTGATGGTGAGCTTATTGTAGGAAAACCTTCAGATCCTAAGAGCTTTCAAAAGACTACCTCTGGTGTTATGAGTATTGAAGGAGAACCTGATGTATACTTTCATGTCTTTGATATCTTTAGTAGTAATGAAGAGTTTGGAAAAAGAAACAAAGATCTTGAGGTAATGTTAGAATTATCAGAGCCTAAAAGAGTTATTAAAGTTCCTCAATATCTTGTTAGAGATGAAGAAACTTTACTAAATTATGAAACAATGTTCTTGACACAAGGCTTTGAAGGTCTTATAATACGTTCTCTTGACTCTCCTTACAAGAGTGGTAGGAGTACTGTTAAGGAAGGATACTTGTTGAAGCTTAAAAGGTTTACTGATACTGAAGCAACTGTTATAAAGTTTGAACCATTAGTCAGAGAAACAGGAGAAGTTGAAGATACCTTAGGAGCTTTAGTAGTATCTTATGATGATAATAATATTATAAAGATTCTAAAGATTGGTACAGGCTTTACAGCTGCTGAAAGAGCTGAGATATGGCACAATCAATTTAAGTATCTTAAAAAGATTGTAAAGTTTAAGTACTTTGAACACGGTACTAAAGACTTACCAAGACATCCAGTGTTCATAGGTTTTAGAGATGAGGAGGATTTATAGAAATGGAAGTAAAATTAACAAAGACTAATAGAGGAGATGATCCAAACTGGGAAGAACTTTATGTGTTTTCAGAGACATCGCAACAAGGTTATGCTATAGTAACACGAGAGTGCTTTGAAGACCCTGAAGATGCTTCATTTAGCAGAGACCAATTAAGCTGTGGAGATGTTGTAAAGTTTATGAAGTTAGCGTATGAAGCAGGTAAAGTTGGTGAAGTTTTAGAGATTAAAGAGATTATTGAGGAGGACTAAAAGTGAATGCTTATTACAGATGGAAAGAACTAAACAAAGATGGTGAAGTCTTGTTAATGTCTAACAGGTTTCCTAGCTTGAGAGCACTATTACAAGATTTAGTAAACGAGACATATGCTCATGAGGCTATGCAAACACCTCTTAAGCTTAGTAGTATTGTTATAGATACTAACGAGAGTGGTGAAGGTACAACAATTTTTAAGGAGGTTACTGATGTGGATAAAACTTAAAGATAAGACAGTTGTAAATCTTAACAATGTTGCCTGTATTTATCCAGTAGGTGGTGGTACTTGGCAGATTTGGTTTAGTTCTGGAGAAGTTGTAGCAATAGGGAAAGGAGATTATAAATGCTTGATAGAGACTTTGACGAAGATGGGACAGCTATAAAGACACATCAGCCTTGTCCAGACTGTGGGAGCTCTGACGCTTTGTCTGTTTATGAAGACCACACTTATTGTTTCAGTTGTAATACTAGACACTACACAGGGCAAAAGAGCACAGAAGCGACTCCAAAGACTCCTTCAAATATAGAGTTTAAAGGGTCTTTTAGAGATATTACAGATAGAGGAATTCTTCAAGCTACTTGTACACAGTTCAATGTTAAGACTTTAGCAAACTCTGAAGGTGTTATAAGGTATCATTACTATCCTTACTACGATAAAGACGGTAATATTGTTGCAGTTAAGAAAAGAACTGTAGATGGTAAAAAGTTTGAATGGTTTGGAGAGCCTAAGAAAGCTTTACTGTTTGGACAACAGCTGTGGTCTAAAGGTAGAAGGTTTATTACAATTACTGAGGGTGAAATAGATTGTTTATCAGTCTCACAAATGATAGGCAGTCAGTACCCTGTAGTATCTGTGCCAAATGGTGCAGGCTCTAAGAAAGCTATTAAAGATAATTATGAGTACTTAGACAGCTTTGAGAATATTGTTCTATGCTGGGACGGTGATGAGGTTGGTAGAAAGGCTGTACAGGATATAGCAATGTTATTGCCTCTAAAGAAGGTAAAGATTATAAAGATGCCCGAGCGTATGAAAGACCCTAACGAGTTCTTAAAAGCTGGTGCAGATAGAGCCTTTAGAAATCTGTGGTATTCTGCAGAGGAGTACAGACCTGAAGACATTACAAATATTGGTGATACTTTCCCAAGACTTGAAGACTATAAAAAGTCTCATGTGTATATTCCTACACCTTGGCAACGCTTAAATGATATGATAAGTGGCACAAGATTTGGACAGCTTGTAATAATGGCTTCAGGTACTGGTATGGGAAAGTCAGCTTTCTTAAAGAGTTGGATGTTTCATCTTTTAAATACTACAGAGCTTTCAATAGGTGGTTTATTCTTTGAAGAGTCTATTGAAGAGACTGTAATATCTCTTATGTCTCTTAAAGCTGGAAAGAATTTAAAGAAGCCTGTTGTATGGAAAGAACAATCTCCTGAGGATATTAAGAATTGGTACAAGTCTATATCAGATACAAGGAGGATAGAGCTTTATGAGAGCTTGTCAAGTGATGACCCTGATTATGTCTTGTCAAAGATTAGATACTTAGCAGTTGCAAAAGATTGTAAAGTTATTTTCTTAGACCATATAACATACTTGACAGATGATGCAGACAATCCTAGAATAGAAGTTAATAAGCTTGTAAAGAAACTTCATGCATTATCTGTAGAGCTTGGTATAACTGTAATAGCTGCTTGTCACTTGAGAAAGTCTCAAAGTTCTCAATCACATGAAGAAGGTGGAAGAGTTACTCTTGATGACTTAAAAGAATCTTCAAGCATTAAACAGTTGGCTGATGTTATTATAGGTCTT
>Ga0265298_10000829_pt1 | contig 45784 bp, 21 predicted proteins | sample AusTroGonzalo_MG_3_FD_193486 | JGI IMG/M metagenome (GOLD analysis project Ga0265298, IMG submission 193486) | Bovine rumen microbial communities from tropical cattle in Woodstock, Queensland, Australia - Gonzalo_01 | ecosystem: Host-associated > Mammals > Digestive system > Stomach > Rumen ...
CTTCCACAACTCCGGCACGAACAAGGTGACGGTGAAGGTGAAGGACAAGGACATGACGGTACAGGCGTTCAATAAGTCTGCCGGATTCACGTTCTTCGTCGAGACGCTCGACGAGCCGACGATCTCGATGATGCCGTACAACGGGTCGTTCTACTTCTCCGAGCAGCAGGTTGGGTCGATTAACGGGCGCGTGGACGTGAAGCTCAACATCGCCCCCACCGAGACGATCGAGGTGGAGATCACGGTGGTGCGCGATGGCGCTAGCGACGGCCTGACGAGCGATCCCGTGCTGAACACGAACCGGCTCACCTTCACCAGCGGCACCACGAGCAAGTACTTCTATTTCAAGGAACTTGACGGCGACGCGAACTTCATCGTCAGCGCACGGGTGATTACCGGAACGCAGAGCGTCGATCCGAACAAGACCTGGGCGCAGTACTACCGCTTGGAGGAGGATAGCGGCTATCCGATGACGGTGGTCAACGACGATCCGGTGATTCAGGGCGTCGCCTCGACGAATGCCGTCCCTGCGGGCATCGGCGTTCCCACGAAGCCGATCTCGTGGACTGCGAAGGACGTCCTGCCCGATATCCGCGAGGGCATGACCGCAAGCTGGACCGTAGAGGGTGCGACTGTCGACGTCCCGATCACGACGACCAACGCCACCGGCGCGGCGCTGGGCACGGTCGGCGGCTCCTACAGCCCCGTGTTCACGAGTTCCGGCAACAAGACCGTGACCCTCACCGTCACGGACAAGAACGGCGGCTATGACACGCGACTCTACTACTTCATCGTCGAACCGTCGAAGGAAGTCTTCCTCTATCCTCAAGGGCCGAGAGGCCGCAGCCTCTCGCTCTTCAGCAGCGCGTACATCTCCGCCGCCGGACTTGGCGCGGGCCGCGTGTGGGCCGACGGCGCGGGGCCGACGATTTCGGAATTCGACCAGAAGTGGACGTACGATCCGGGCGTAGGCTCTGCCAACGTGTATGGCTACGGCTACCGCGTTGGCGAGCAGGCCACCGGTCTGCTGACCCCTGGCAAGGATTACCGCCTGGATGCGTCCGGCTACGTCACGACGGGATCTGACCTTTACACGTATGTTGATCCGCTCCTCGACAGCTTCTTCTACTGCTGGATCCTCGAGACAAAGGATGAGGCTGGCAACTTTACCGGCGACCATCTGGGCGCGATCCAGCCTGTCGTCGGTATTGATGCGACCGACATGGCAAAGCAGGTCGTCGGCTTGCCAGAATACGACGAAGATGCCCTGGAGAAAGGATACGAGCAGCGCCACGTGGAGGCTATCTTCGCCAAGGAATACGCGCCAGAGGACAACGTTGGCGACATCAACCAGGACGGCATCCCCGACATCTACGCGGCCAGCATCGTGTGGGAAGGGTCGGCTGAGGTTTCCGAGGGCGGCGGCGGTGGCGGCGCGCGCCTGTTCGAGGTCGCGGGTTACGGCAGCGTCGCGGCCGGCGACCTTAAGTCGCTCACGAGATACAATGGCGACGACGACTACCTGCCGTCCAAGACGAGCGCCGGCGGCACCCTTATCCCGAACATCTCCTCGCAGTGGGCCACCTACGGTGCGCCGTTTACGGCCTATCTCGAACTGCGCGGCTATGGCGACGGCCTCAACTACCGCGCCAGCGCGCTGAAGGGCCGCGGCCGCAACTCCGCCGGCAAGTGGATATCCGAGAAGGACTTCACGGAGGCCGAGTCGAATGCCTGGGACACGGTCTACGGGCTAGACCCCGACTGGACGCCGGAGAACCGTACAGACCCGACCGTGAACGACACGGACGGCGACGGTCTGCCCGACGGCTACGAATACTACCTCTGGTACCATGCCTACGTCGGTTGGATGGAGGACGGCAAGCTGAAGCGCCTTGAGGGGTCGAAGTTCCAGCTCGAGGACATCGCCGTCGGCATCAAGATCACCCCCGAGGATGTCGCCAAGGCGTTCAACCCGAATGACTACGCTAGCAATGTCGACGAGCGCGACACGGACAACGACGGCCTCACGGATCTCGAGGAGTTTGCAATCGGCACGAACCCGATCCACTGGGATACGGACGGCGACGGCGTCAGCGACTACTGGGAAATCATGCGCGGCTTGAACCCGCTTGTGGTAGAGGACGACACTACCGATCCCGACACGAACCCCGACAAGGACTACATGGCGTGGGCCGAGGTCGGCAAGAACTATGCTCTCCTGACGTTGCCCGATGGACGCATGTTCGCTGTGGCCAACAACGGCACGGGACTGGTCGACAGCAGCGGCGAGACGCCGACTGTTCTCGAGTCCGGCACGAATACCGTGGCGGCTATCCCCGTCTACCGTTACGGCAACGCCAGCTCCACGCTCGTTCCGATCCATCGCGGCACGTGGACTTCTACGAGCAGGTTCGCGATGAAGGGGAGTGGGCTCGTCAGCTTCAGTGAGTTCACTTGCAGCGCAAAGCCGCTGGATGCATCCCTGATCGACTGGGGCGACGACATCGACCTCTCGAACGTGGTCGTGAAGCTGGACCAGAAGCTCACGCTCGTTCATGAGCAGGTGCGCGCGCAGTACGGATTCGACCCGCGCACGGCCTGGGGCATGAACGTGAACGGCTACGTCTGCGACCGTTGGGATCCCGGCATGAACCCGACCCACGCACGACGCGCCGGAACGTCTGGCCGTGCGGTCTACACAAAGGCGTACTCGAACCGCGACGAGTACCTCCTGCTGAAGTACCGCTACATGACGACTGGCGGATCTTCAGGCATGGATCTCAGCAGGGACCTTTCCAAGGATCTTGCGGACTGGAAGAAGGACGGCCCGAGCGGCATCGGCAAGATCTTCAAGGCCGGTACGACGAATCCGAACAAGCCGTACTCGGACAAGACATATGGCGACTACGGTTCCTCCTCCGACGACTCGGCCTCGCTCACGACGTTTACCGACAAGACGCACGGTGCGGACACGGATGGCGACGGCGTGCCGGACGGCTGGGAGCTCTACGTGGGCTTCGATCCGAACTACAAGAAGGACGGCAAAGTGGAGGTTGACGGCGACACCCTTGCGCTTGTCAGCGAATACGCAGGTACTGATTCCTGCAACGCCTACAAGGGCGCGGTCAGACAAGATGACGACGAAACGTCGGACGAAGACGCTTCCGGATTGATCCATGGCGCAACGATCTACAACATGCATCCCGGACTGAGGGCGGATGGCGACAAGCAGAGGGGCTGGTTCAACAAGTTCTTTCCGTCCGATCCGTGGAACGGCGATACGGACGGCGACAACATCCGCGACGACACGGAAGGCGGCACTTGGGTCGATTCCGCTGGCCTCAACAACACCTCCGCAATGAGGGTAAGCAACTATACGTTCACTTTCATCTACGGTAGCCCTGAAGACGACAACACCCTCTGCATCCGTGGCGGCGGCATGAACCCCTGCTCTGTGGATACGGACTTCGACCTGTTGCCTGACCCGTGGGAGATGCGCCATGCCGGCGTGAGGGTCGAGGACGGCATTCTGACGATAGATTTGGACGCGCTGGACAAGGTGTGCCGCCGTAACGACGGAAATCCATCTGGCGGGTCGTACATTACGGCGGGCATGGACGCCACGCTTGGCCCGCGCGAGGATGACGCCACATTCACAGGCGACGCATACACGAACCCGAACTTCAAGGATCCGCGCACGGGCACGTTCCGCAACTTCGACTTTGACCAGGACGGTCTCCAGAACTTCCAGGAGTACCTCGTTCAGGCGCTGCGCCACCTCCGCTACGACGACTGCGAGACGCCTCTCATGGGCAGCTGGATGCCGGATGGTTCGCCGTCTTCGCGCGCGTTCCTCGGATTCATGCCGATGAACTACATGGACGAGGATACGTTCAGCGCGGCGGCGACGGCGGCTGGCTTCAGCGGTTTCAGCTCAAAGGGCTTCTTCCGCGAGCTCGGCTACTTCGCGCGGCCTCCGCACGAGTGGGATCCGATCGCCTGTCTCCCGCGTTCGATGTCGAATTACGGCGACTCCACGGGCTACCGCATCATGTTGCCGCCGCATGGCCTTGCGGGCGGCAACCGCTTGGATCCAGTGGGCTATGCCTCCACCGATCCGCGCATGTGGGACTCCGATGGCGACAACATGGACGACTACTACGAGCTGTTCCACGGCCTCAACCCGCTCCTCGGATCCATTGCCAACACGGAGCTTGAGGGTATGCCCAACGCATACTACGATGTCATCGCGCGGGCGTACGCCGGAACCATCGTCTTCTGGAGCAATGGCTGGACCGGCTGGCCGATGATGCCGCAGGACTGGCTTTCGAGCGACATCGCCTACCGTGACATCGACGCGGTGAAGTATCCGTGGATGATCGGCACGCCCGAGGCCGACGCCGATGGCGACGGCATCCGCAACGGCGAGGAGGCGCTCGTCGTCAACATGACGAGCCCGCAGTCCACGCACACCGACCCGACGCCGCTGTGGCTCACCGACTCCTCCGCCCTCAACAAGGCGAGCTACACGTCGCAGTACTACGTGCGGGACGATGAAATCACGCTCTTCTACCCGTGGCCGTGGTCGGCGGGTGGACAGTCCGGAGACGGCGCGTATGCAGGCTTCCTCTTCTCCTTCGAGGAGAACGAAGGTTACGATACGGACGGCGACTGGGTTGCCGACAGCGACGAGCAGAAGCAGTCGGTTACGCCAATCTCCGATCCGCTCAAGTTTACTGATTCCGACCGCCGTCAGGCGATCTGGTTCCCCGGCGAGAAGTCGGCCGCCGTGTCTCGCACGGCAGACTACCGCCGCCTTAACGATGCCGCGTATGACCTGCTGCGCCAGTTCACCGCCGAGGCGTGGATCTTCCCAGAGGATCTCGAACGCGATCAGGTGATCCTCGAGCGTGTTGCGCTCTACGGCGCATCGACGATGTCAAACAACCTGGCGAAGCTGCGCGCGAACTTCCGCATCGGCATCCGGGCGGATGGCCGCCTGTACGGACTCTACGACACGAGTGACGCGGTGACGTCGGGCGAAGGCTCCGACACTGCCTTTGTGCTTGGCGACAGCTTGACGTCGAATACCTGGACGCATGTGGCGCTTTCCTATGACGGCCGGGAGCTGGCCCTTTACATGAACGGAGTACCTGTCGGCTCGGTTGCGACTACGCTGATTCCCGCGAACGGGCTGATCCGCTTCGTGGAGGATGCGTCTCCTGGCATGCCCAACTTCCCTGTGCTGAGAAATGGCTATTCTTCCTTGCCGTCGGCGGTCGTGCTTGGCGCGCAGGCGCTGGACTACAACGGCATTGCGCTGTCCGACAAGTCCACTTGGGCGTCCTACGACAAGTTCTACGCCGGCTACATCGACGAGGTGCGCGTGTGGGACGGCGCACGCAAGGCGAGCGACATTGTGGGAGACATGAATAAGCGCTACTCGTTCGACGACGTGGCCACCCTCCGCGAGACCATCTACGCGGAGTGGGGAGCCGGTGCGACGCGCAACGACAACGACGGCTACGCCAACCTTCCGGCCGAGCTGATCGCCCACTACAGCTTCAAGTCGTTGCCAGGGGCGGTAGACCCCAAGGACGTGGCGTGGGAGCCGAGCGGCTTCACGAAGAATGTGCGCAACATCGGCAAGGTAGAGGGCAACAATGTGCCCGGCGACATCTACTGCGGCTGGTGGTCTGCGACGCCTGTCCACAGCACTGTCTACTCCAACACGCGTCTCGTGCCGTGGATCCAGAACACTGTTGGTCACCTGCCTCTGATGGACGGATCGACGGCCGACTCGCAGTTCTGGAGCCGGTACTATGGCGGCATGACCGCCGCGAGCGAGCTGAACGGCGGCCTCGACGAGATAATATTCCCGAACACGGCGAATCCGTACCCGTACTACGTATTCACGACGGATCGCTTCTACCACGAGTTCAAGTTGGAGCAGATGTGCGACCAGTCCATACTGCCGAGGAGCGTACTGTCCGACTACGAATTCGAGTTGAGGACCACAATCATCGGCACTTCCGACATGGTGCCGCTCGGCGGCGCTTTCGCGAAGCGGACAGCCACCATGTGGGACAACCTTGGCGCAGCGGACGTCTGGGAGATGACGAGTCACGACCTGAACGCAAACGGTTTCCCGGACTGGTGGGAGAAGATCGCGAAGAGCCAGTATAATGCCCCGGCAGGATTCGGCCTTGACACGATCATCAACTACGAAGGACGCGAGATGTCGGCGCGCGACGCCTATCTGAGGGATATCCTGAAGAAGGGCATGATGCCGGACGGATCGTGCAACGAAGCATACGTCTACAACGTGACGCCGGAGTATTGGCGCACTGTTGAGGTTGACGGTTCCCGCCGCTATCACGGCGAGCTGAATACGGACCACGACCACATGGATGACGCGTGGGAGGATGTATACGACATCTTCTTCGCGAGCAGCGAGATCTGGGATGCCGCCGCTGATGGCGACGGCGACGGCTGGAGCAACTGGTCCGAGGCCGCAGCCCTCACTGACCCGTCGGTCGAGAAGACGCTTTCCCTTGTCTCCTCTGGAGCCAAGGAGGACCAGGCCCTGCCGGCCTATCCGATCCCGACGGTGCGCGTCAAGGTCGTCTACGAGGGCGTGAGCGCCGCGTTCAACGGTTCGCTTGTCGTCAAGGCGTGGCACGGGGCGACGCTTTCTGGCATGCCTGATGCGAAGTGGACGGTCGGCGGTCCGAATAGCACGTCCACCTCTTGCTCGCGCTTCCTCGGCCTCAACCCCAACAGGAAGGTGCGCTTGAACCTCGGCCCCGGCATGATCGCGCAGTATAATTGCTCGATCAAATTCTTCGATCCGTATTGCTACCACGAGACACGAAGCGACTTCCATCAATATTACATCGACGACTCGCATTGGCATGGTTGCACCGACATCAACTGGAATGATGATCCGACCGTGAAGCCTGAAGGTCCCACGAGCGGGGCGTTTGGCTATGGTTACGTCGATTACCGCACGGGTGACGTCGAAATCGACTTTACCAAGTTCCAGGACACCAAGTTTGGGATCCGCATCTCCACCGACGAGGTTGCGTATATGGATCTCAGCCGTTCCTTCGTGAGGGTGGACTGGAAGAGCCGCGTCGTCTCCACTGGCACAACGCGCGAGATGCATCTCTCCATTGCCGACGCCGACCCCGCCACGCGCGGCTTCCTGCGTGAAGGCGAGAACACGTTCATCGCCTTCGCCGACGCGAACGGCAACGGCGAGTGGGACGTAGGCGAACCCTTCGGCGTGACCCGCGGCGTCCAGGTCGGCTGGGACGAGGTTCCGTCGGTGGCGATCGAGCTGACGGATGACATGGACGGGATGCGCTTCTCGCTTGGCAGCACCGGCCTCCAGCGCGTGCGCGTCGCGCGTACGGCCATCAACGGCGAACCGATCTCGCCGCGTACCGTGTGGTCGCGCACGGTCGATCTCGATGTGCGCAACTGGTTCACCGAGGCTGACCTCGTGAAGTCCGGCACCTTCGATTTCGACTGGTCCGATCTGTGTGCCGATGCGACCAAGCGGCTGGGTATCGGCCCGTCCGAGATTCAGTCCGCGACATATGAAGTGTATTGCGGTTCGATAGCGGACGGAACCGAGGCCGTCTACACGTTTACGCGCAACTTCGACGCGAGCCGTGCCGTGCCCGTGGCCATCAGCCCGTCCGAATCCGATACATACGCCGTCTATATGACGCAGCCGACCTTCCGCTGGTCCGGCTTCGATTCCGCGACTGCCTTCCAGATCCAGATCGCCACAAGTACCAACTTCTTGCCTAATGAGATCGTCTGGGATTCCGGCACGAACTTCCTCGCAGCCGGCCGCACCTATGTGGCGCCTGCATATGTGGGTGAAGAACTGGAAGACGGTACGAACTACTGGTGGCGCGTCGCCGAATACAACTCGCAGTATCGCGAGTCGACCGCCGACAGCTGGTCCGCGCCGGCGAAGTTCGAGACGCGCGTCAAAACGCGCGGCCGCGCCACCGGGTACGGCGACCTCGCGCTGGACGTCCGCTACTACGGTCCTGCCACAAACGATGCCTCGAACGTGGTTGTCGCAGTCTACGCCACAGCCGACTTCTCCGGTCTGCCTGTTGCGCGTGCGCGCCTCGCCGGCGGAGTCTCGGTCGCGTCCTTGACGAACGATCTGTCCGACGTCATCAAGATGGACGACTGGTGGACACCCGTGACGAACGTGTCGTTCTCCGGAATCGCACCCGGTTCCTACTATGCCATGGCGTTCATCGATCTTGACGGCAACGGCGTTCGCAACACCTACGAGCCATGGGGCTATGTCGCTACCGACGAGAGCCTCTGCCATCCCGCGCCGCTTCTCGTGGATGCAGACGCCGTGATCACGCCGTCCGCCGTCATCTTGATGGAGGATACCGACGTCAACGGTGACGACGTGCCGGACTGCCTGCAGGATATTGCTTTGTTCATAATTGGCGGAACAGGAGGTGACCCCAGTGCCGACACCGACCGCGATGGTCTCACCAGTGCCGAAGAGGACGAGCAGGGCACCGAATCCGCGAAGTGGGATACTGACGGCGACGGCATGCCTGACGGTTGGGAGGCGAAGTTCGCCGACCTAGATCCGCTCTTCGACGAAGCGGCGGAGGCAGTGCCCGGTGACGTGATGGCCTACGCTGTCACGAACCTGACGGTGATCACAACGTATGACGGAGCCGATCCGCTTTCCGCCACGAACTTCTACGTCGTGATGGACGCTCGCGTAAATGTCAGCGTTGGCGACGACGCCTCCACGCTTGCGAATCTCAGTTCGGTCTACGATTACGCCGGCAAGTACGGCCTCGGCAAGACGACCACGGCCACAGGTCGTGTGTTTGCGGTCGAGACGAACGCCGAGGTGGTGCTCGTCCACGCTCAGGTGTACGACATGTTCGGGTTTGACCCGACGACCGCCAACCCGGCGGCGGTCACAACCTCGGGCGACGAGACCGTCTACGGCGCGAACACCAAGCCGTTCACGGCGCTTGACAAGTATCTGGTCTGCCGCTATCTCGAGAATGCCTATGGCCTAGCTGACGAGGACGCGATGAACGTGAATGGCACGTGGGCTAACCTCACCCTCAAGCCCGGCGACGCAGACAACAACAAGGACGGCGTGCCCGACGGCTGGGAGCTGTACGTGATGTTCGGCACAGGTGGCGCGACGGCCACGCTTGACGACGCGAAGATTTCTCCGTTCGCCGAGATTGGCGGCAAGCCTGCTGCCGAGTGGATGCGCGACAAGGAGAACTCCCCGACGCATGATTCTGCAGCTGCTGATAATAGCATCTCAATCTTCGAGGAGTACGGTCGCGGAATCGCCGTAACCGATCCGTGGAAGAACGACACCGACGAAGATGGCATCTCCGACGCGCTCGAGCACCAGTACGGTCTTGTCGGCGACATGTTCCTTGAGGACTCCGACAATGACGGTCTCTCGAACTTCATGGAGTACCTGATTAGCGAAGTGGATGGGATCCAGACTCTGGATTCCTTCAACGCGAACTCGCTCGACCAGGCGGTGCCCGACTACTTCCTGCAAAACGGAAGCGTAGGAAACTACCTCGGTTTCGACTACAGCGACCATGACTTCATGGACAATTGGTGGGAAGACCAGTTCGATCCGGACAAGGTGTCGCGCTTCGTGTTCGATGCCTGGGACGACCCGGACGACGACGGCTGGAGCAACTTCGCCGAGGCGCGCGCCGGCACGAGCCCGGTACGCCAGAAAGAGGTGGGCATTGACGACTATGTCGAATCTGAACATCCCGTACCGACGGTGTCCCTCACCTTGGTGCAGTCGGACGGCACGCTTGACAAGCCGATATACGTGCGCGGATACCGCGACGGAGAGACGGACAGCATCCCGGACGCGCTCTGGACTGTCGGCGGCGACGGAATGAGCGAGCGCTACATCGGCTCCAACCCGCACATCAAGCAGTCGTTCGTGCTTGGCGCGTGCGAGCCCGGAACCATACGCATATCGTTCAAGAGCCCGGTGTACTACCACAATGTCAAGACCATGCGGAATGGACAGGTCACCGACTGGACAGCGACATACAGCCTGATGAGCGACTGGCAGAATGGAATGTCCGACAAGCCGTACAGTGGCGATCCGACAAAGGGCGTCATCTTCTGGGCCGGCAGCCCCGACCATATCATGGGCGAGGTCAACTACAAGACGGGCGAGATCACCATTGACTTCTCCAATTGCGAGGAGGAGCTGAGGACAATCCTCGGGCACACCTCCGAGACGAGCGAGAAGGAGGGCGGTGGCCTTGACGTGGTAGATACGGAAGAGTGGATGGAGTATCCCACGGCCGACGCATGGGTGCTGGCAACCTGGAAGGGCGTGATGCCGCACGGCTTGTGGAGGCATGAGGTTGTGCTTGGAGTGCCGGAGAATGCCGAGACTGGCGTTTCCCGCGGCATGCTCCGCGAAGGCAAGAACACGTTCGTTGCCTTCCTCGACGAGAACGAGGACGGCAAGTGGACGCCCGGAGAGCCTTACGGCGCCGTGTCTGGTGTGGACGTGGGCTGGTTCGGCGCGTCGTGCGAGATCGAGCTTACGCGCACGACATCGCAGATCGCGCGCATGGACATCAAGTCCGTTGCTGCGGCCAGTGACTTTAGCGAGGCGAATGACCTTACCGACCGCAGGGTCGTCGGCGTGCCGACGGCTGCCAACGTCGAGTCCGGCCTGACCTCGTCCGCCGACGTCAGCACGCGTCTGGTCAGGATGCGCGTCCTGCGCACGCTATTGAACGGTGAGCGGCTTGAGATGACCAACGTCAACGGCGTTGTCGAATTCCCGTACGACGCGGTCGTGATGGACAGCTACATCGACGCCTCCAGCAATCCGTTGCTGACCGAGGCGAACATCCTCACTGCCGGTCTTGTCGACCTTGACTGGGGTACGCTGACGAACACATGGATCGGTGTGGGCAACTCTGTGGTCAGCATGCTGACGAATGCGACCTACAGGATCGTGCTGGGCGAGGGTTCCGTCGACGTTGCGGACGGCAACGGCCTGCCGTTAATGTTCGTGAACAAATTCGAGAGCGGCCAGGTGCAGACCATGGCGCAGCCGGTCTATCCCAACGGCGGCAAGGTCAATGCGGCCAGCCCGACGTTCCGCTGGACGCACGAGAACTCGATAGGGAAGGCGTATCCGGCGTTCCGCCTCAGGGTCTGGAAGGAAGACGGCATCACGCTAGTGTACGATTCCGGCGTGCGCCAGGCACCTGCCCATACCCTGGATGGCGTCTACGAGTGGACGGCGCCCATCTACGCGGACATGGTGACGCCGCAGGGCATCGTGTTTGAGCGCGGACAGGGCTACAAGTGGTCCGTCTCGATGCTGGACGCGAAGTTCACCGAGCCGAACCCGGTGGAGGAAAAGGTTGCGTTCACCCTTGAGACGGAAGATGCCTACGTGCCTGGAACGACGAGCGACTATGGTGCGGTCAAGGTGGTCGTGCGCTACTACGGCCCTGCGCAGAAGACGAACGACACAGAGGCGCTCAAGCAGCTGGTTCGCGTCCAGGCGTTCGAGCGGCCCGACTTCACCGGCGATCCCGTAGGCGAGGCATACGTGACAAACGTGGCGGACATTGCTTCGAACTCGAACCTTACGGTCAACGCGACGATTCTCGGCCTGAAGCCGGGCGCCTACTACGTGCGCGCGTTCATCGATTCCGACGGCGACAGCGCCTGGTCGCGCTGGGAGACGTGGGGCTACGCGAACAACGTCGGCACGGACGAGCGCTACCTCTACATGCCTCGCGCCGTGACGGTGGCCGTCGGCGAGATGCCGCCCGAGACTGTTGTGTTCATGGAGGACATGGACACTGACAACGACGGCATCCCCGACGCCAAGGAGTGGGACGATTACGGCACGCTGGGAGCGAAACCGATCGGAATCACCACCGGCGACGGCAGCGACGCCATCCCTGAGACGGGCGGCACTCTCGAGTTGACGCTGATCCCTGCGCCCACTTCGGATGCTCCCGTGACGCTCACGCTGACGCTGGAGCGCACTGCGGAATGCGGTGCGGCATGGCCGACGCTGACTAAGGCGGACGGCGGCGCGCTGGATTGCGTGAAGAACGAGAAGAGCTGCACCTACACCTATCCGGGTGTCGTTGAAGACGCCGTGAGCGTGTGCCTGACTAACCTTGACGGCACTGTCGGCTCCTCGTACGCCGTGACTGTCAGCGCCGACGACACCGACCACTACCTGTCAAACCTGTTCAACTTCTCGGTGACGAACTGCGTCCCTGCGATCGGGCCGGCCGAGTGGGACAACTACGCCGAGACGAACGCGGTCTATGTGATGATCCGCGATCCGTTCAATATCACGGTGTCCGTCGACGACGTGGCGGCCGACCTCGAGGCCGGGTTGACCGTGTACTGGCGCGGCGAGGGCCTCGTAAGCACCAACGCGCCTGTCGTGACCTCGAACGAGTTCACGGTGGTCACGAACGGTACGGTCCTCGTGACGAACAAGGTTGCCGCCGCCACATACACCTTCGCGTTCACGGGCGGCAAGTCTGGCTACAGGACCGCCACCCTCGTCGCCATTGACAAGGACGGCGGCATCGCGACGCGCGAATACTGGTACTACGTGGTTGCGCCTCGCGACGACTTCGACAACGATGGTCTGTCGAACTGGTGGGAATGGAAGCTGCAGGGCTGCCTCCATAACAACCACGGCTTCCAGGCCGTCAGCTACACCAACCAGATGTCGATGGTGTCGGAGGAGACGGACAAGCAGGACGTTCCCGACTACTTCCTCAAGTTTGAAAACTCCTACTTCGGCTTCATCTTCGCCGACCATGACTTCATGGAAGACTGGTGGGAAGACCTGTTCGATCCCGACTACGTGTCGCGCTTCACGTTCGACGCGTGGGACGATCCGGACGACGACGGCTGGAGCAACTTCGCCGAAGCGCGAGCGGGCACCGACCCGACGAAGCGCTCCTCCGGGTTGCTTGACGGCGATACGCTTGACGAAATCCCGACTCCGGCCATCCGCCTGAGGGCCGTGTACGCGAACCGCAACAACGCGCAGCTCGATGCGGTGGCTCTGGTCATCAAGGCGTACGCCGCCGACTATCCGCAGAGTCCAGAAGCCGTCTGGAACGTGTCCGTGACCGGCAACGAGGAATCTTCCGCCAATCTTGGCGCCAACTCGGGCGACACGAAGTCCTTCAACCTCTGGCCTGGATCCATCGTGCCCGGTAGCGTAAAGGTAGAGTTCCGCGATCCGAACGCGTTCGTCCATACGACAGGTGCAGGCGACACTTGGCTCGATCCTTCGGATGCGACGTGGATCGCCGGCCTGTACGAGGACTACAGGACGGGAGAGGACGTTTCGTACCTGCGGCGCGGCCGCGAAGGCATGGTTGTCGGAACCGTCAACTACGAGGCTGGGACGGCGACGCTGGATCTTTCGAAGATGCAGGACTACCTCTACTACGACGTTTCGAGCTTGGAATGTACCTATACTGAGCCGTCGGGCACAAACGACTGGGGTCGCATCGATCTCGCCAAGTCCTTCGTGCGCGTCCGCTGGACGGGCAAGGTGGTTTCCGAGGGCAACGTCTGCGAGACGTGCCTTGCGGCACCGAACGTCAGCGGCCGCCTGAAGGAGGGCAAGTACGTGTTCGAGGTGTTTGCCGACAAGGACAACAATGGCGCCTGGACGCCTGGTGAGCCTTACGGCATCGCCACGGACGTGGATGTTGGCTGGGCCGACGCGTCCGTCGAGGTGGAGATTACTGACGTCAATCCGTCCATATTCCGCATCAACATGAGCGATGCGGTAGCCAACAACACCTTCGCGGCGCAGGAGACTATGTCCGATCGCGGTGTGTGGCTCTCCGGCGACTGGAAGAACAAACCGATTCCCGCCGGACAGGAGGGAACGAACATGCCGAACGCCACATCTTCCGACGTTGTGCTTCGGTTTGTCAGAATGAGCGTGAACGGTGTCGCCAAGCGCACGGTCAACACGACGGTATACTACGCATCCCGTCTCGTGATGGATCTCGACAAGAACCTGGCTGCTAACCCGCTTGTGACGGAGAGGGATCTCCTACAGACCGGCAACTGGGACTTTGACTGGAATAGCTTCAGCAATGAAACCTATCTGTCGAATCTCGGCCTGCAGAAGTCTGCGGTCACAAGCATCGTCTACAAGGTCGTCGTCGGCGATGGTTCGATCGCGGCTACCGTCACCAACAACAACCTGGCGACATGCTTCGTGAACAGGTTCGAGGAGGGTTCGACACAGTCCAGGACAGTGCCTATGGAGCCGATCGGCCACATCTACACGCAGCCGACGTTCAAGTGGCGTCACGACAACACCATCGGCAAGGATTATCCAGCCTTCCAGCTCAAGGTGTGGTCTGGCACAACGGTCATATACGACTCCGGCGTGCGCAAGGCACCGCCGCGCAGCCAGAACGGCGAGTATTCCTGGACTGCGCCGATCTATCCCGACATGATGACGCCTCAGGGCAAGGTGTTCGCGACGTCGAACAGCTACACCTGGTCCGTCTCGATGCTTGACGCCAAGTTCACGGCGTTCAACTCCGCCGAAACGAAGCTGGATTTCCGTCAGGTCGCCTCGGGTCATATGGATCAGATCGACGACTACGGCATGATCCGCGCTAGGGTGCGTTACTTCGGGTCGACGCCGACGACAAACAATACGCTCAAGGGACTCATTCACGTCCAGGCGTTCACGACGCCGGACTTCTCGGGGATGCCCGCCGGTGAGGCGTACGTCAAGGATCTGTCGCAGATCGGCAAAGAGGAGGCCATCAACTTGAACGCCGTCATCCTTGGCCTGAAGCCGGGCGCCTACTACGTGCGCGCCTACATCGACACGAACGGAAACGGCGAGTGGGACAGGTGGGAGTCGTGGGGCTACGGCAACTACGTGCACACCTACAATCCCGCCCTCTACACGCCGCGCGCGTACGAGATCGCCATCAACGGCCAGCTGCCGGAAGCGGAGATCTACATCGAGGACATGGATACCGACAGGGACGGAATTGCCGACTCCAAGGAGATGGCAACCAAGAATTCGCTGACGACGCTCAAGTCGGCCACAGGCCCGACCTTCTTCACGAAGGTCAACCCGAACTTGGCGACAAGCCTCATGCCGCTGGACTTCGGCGATTCGGCATCGTCGCCTGCATACGCGCCCATCACGCTCATGAGTGCGTTGGCGGCCAGCAGCGCCGACAACGTGCCGGTGGCGGAAGGCGATGTGACCGTACGCATCGACGCCTTCTCGCTGAGCGATGGCCTTGACTTGACCGTGACGTCAGACGTCACAGAAGTCTCCACCCGCGCGAAGACGATCATGACCTTCTCCAGCTCGGCTGACGTGAATGTCGTGCTTGTCGCCGCCAAGAAGCCCGACTTCTCAGACGCGACGGAGATCGTCGTCGATACGCTGTCCCTCTCCGCTCAGGGGACAACCGAGATGAAGGTGCCTGCCCAGAAGATCAGGGACGCAATCGATGCGGCCGGTCTGGGCGACGCAGCCTTCTTCAAGGTGAAGCTCGAGCAATAGGGTTGATGGGAGTTGCCGGATGTCGATTCGTTCTTTCGACATCCGGCGACCGACATCCCCATCTGCCAACTACCATCTACCAACTACCATCTATCATCTGCCAACTGTCAACTACCAACTACCATCTACCAACTATGAAAAAAGTCCTAGTAGTAAACGCCGGTTCGTCGTCTCTCAAGTACATGCTGTTCGACATGCAGGGCGAGAAGATGCTCTGCAAGGGCCTAGTGGAGCGCATCGGCATCGCTGGATCACGCCTCGTGTATGCGAAGGCGGGATCAGAGAAGGTCGTGAAGGAAATGCCGATCGCAAACCATGTGGCCGCGATCAAGGCCGTCATGGAGGTCTTGTGCGACGCCGCCATCGGCGTCGTCAAGTCTCTCAAGGAGGTTGATGCCATCGGCCATCGCGTGGTCCACGGCGCATCCCTTTTCGCGGCGCCGGTGAAGATTACGGCCGCCACCAAGAAGGCCATCGCCAAGTGTTCGCCGCTTGCGCCCCTGCACAATCCGCCGAACCTCGACGGCATCATGGCCTGCGAGAAGGCGTGCCCCGGCGTGCCCAACGTGGCGGTGTTCGACACGGCCTTCCACCAGACGATGCCCGGCTGCGCCTACACCTACGCGATCCCGCGCAAGCTGGCGCGCAAGTACGGCATCCGCAAGTACGGGTTCCACGGCACCTCGCACAAGTTCATCACGCAGGCCGCCGCCGCATGGCTCAAGAAGCCGCTCAAGAGGGTGAACCTCGTGACGTGCCACCTCGGCAACGGCTCGTCGCTTGCCGCCGTCAAGAACGGCGAGTGCATGGACACGACGATGGGCTTCACGCCGCTGGACGGCCTCATCATGGGCACGCGCTCCGGCACGATCGACCCTGCTGTCCTCTTCTTCCTCGGGAAGAACGGCTACACGCTCGAGCAGATGGACAAGCTCCTCAACAAGGAGAGCGGGTTCCAGGGGCTCACCGGTGCGTTCGGCGGCGACACCCGCGACGTGGTGGCGAAGGCCGAAGCGGGTGATCTCGACGCTATCGAGGCGCTTGAGGCGTTCGGGCACAGGGCGGCGCTCTACATCGGCGGCTACAACACGCTCGTCGGCGGGGCGGACGCGATCGTCATGGCCGGCGGCATCGGCGAGAACGCCGCCGAGCTGCGCGAGCAGATCGTCAAGCGGCTCGGCGCGCTCGGCGTGAAGCTCGACAAGAAGGCCAACAAGGCGATCCGCGGCGGCAAGAGCGGCCTCATCTCCACCAAGGACTCGAAGATCCCCGTGATCGTGATCCCCACCAACGAGGAGCTCATGATAGCCAGGGAAACGGTAGCGACTTTAAGGTAAGTGCTTAGTGCTTGGTGCTTGGTGCTTAGTGCGAGCCTTGCGGTCCAAGCATGAGCGCGAAAGCAACGCACAAAGCACCAAGCACAAAGCACCAAGCACCAGATGAAAGGAATGTCAAATGAATGCAATTGAAAAGATCATTGAAAGGGCCTCGAAAGTCAATGGGAGCATAGTTCTGCCCGAGGGCATGGATGCCCGCGTGATCACCGCGGCCTGCGCGTGCGTGGACCGCAAGATCTGCACGCCTGTCGTGCTCGGCACGCCGGAGGAGATCGCCGCTGCGGAATCGAAGGCCAAGCTGAGCTTGGCCGAGCGTGGCATCAAGGTCATCGACTACACGGCCGACCCGCTCGGCGATGAGCTTGCCGCTGCCTACCTTGAGGCGTGGAACGCAAAGGAATCTCGCAAGCCGCCGGAGAAGCAGAAGATCATCGATCTTGCTGCGGCAGTAAAGACCATGCGCACTAAGCGCATCTACTTCGGCGGCATGATGGTGCGCCAGGGGATGGTGAACGGCCTCGTCGCCGGCTCCATCGCCTCCACCGGCGACATGCTCCGCGCGGCGTTCCACACGCTCGGCACGCAGAAGGGCGTCAAGACGGCATCCAGCTGCTTCATCATGGACCTTCGCGAGCCGACGCCGTCAGGCGACAGCGTGCTCGCGTTCGGCGACTGCGCCGTCATTCCCAACCCAACGGCCGAGCAGCTCGTTGACATCGGCCTCTCCACCGCGCAGACCTACCGCGACCTCACGGGCAACGAGCCGCGCGTGGCGTTTCTCAGCTTCTCCACGAAGGGTTCCGCCGCAGGCGAGCTCGTCGAGAAGGTGCAGAAGGCGGTCGAGCTGGCTAAGCCCGTGTTCGCCGAGAAGGGCATCGCGATGGACGGCGAGCTGCAGTTCGACGCGGCGATCGCTCCGTCGGTCGGCCAGCTCAAGAACCCGAACGGCGCGATCCAGGGGAACGCGAACGTGTTCATCTTCCCGGATCTCCAGGCAGGCAACATCGGCTACAAGATCGCGCAGCGTCTTGGCGGCGCCGTGGCGATCGGGCCGAACCTCCAGGGACTCGCGAAGGCTATGAACGACCTCTCGCGCGGCTGTTCCGCCGAGGACATCGTGGGCACCATTTGCGTGACCCTTTTGCAGTCGCAGGCCAAGGTTGGTGCTTAGTGCTTGGTGCTTGGTGCTTAGTGCCTAGGGCGAATCCTTAATCTTAAATCCACATGCAACCGGACCAGCAGCTGGCGCGCGCGAAAGAGGTCTTCGACATAGAGCTCGAAGGCCTGCGGCGCACGCGCGATTCGCTCGGCGAATCCTTCACGCGCACGATCGCGCTGATGCAGGGTTGCATGGACGCTGGCGGGAAGGTGGTGGTCACCGGCGTAGGCAAGAACCTGCACGTGGCGGAGAAGATCAGCGCAATCCTCGCCTCCACCGGCACGTGCTCGATCGTCCTCAATCCCGTGCAGGCGATGCACGGCGACCTTGGGATGACCGGTCCGAAAGATGTTCTGCTCGCGCTCTCGTTCAGCGGCGAGTCAGAGGAAGTTATCCGCCTCATCCCCGCGATCCGCCGCCATGGCCTCAAGGTGGTGGCGCTCACTGGGCGTACTGATTCCACGCTCGCTGGCCTGTCCGACGTGGTGCTGGAGATACCGTGCGGGCCTGAGGCGTGTCCGTTCGGCATGGCGCCCACCAACTCCACGACGGCGACGATGGCGATGGGCGATGCGCTCGCAATGGTGATGATCGACGCGAGGCAGTTCGACAAGGAGAGCTACGCGCTCAACCATCCGGCTGGCGCGATCGGCCGCGCGCTGGTGATGCGCGTCTCCGACGTGATGCGCACAGGCGAACGCTGCGCGCTCGTCTCCCCGGAGACGACGGTGCTAGACACTCTGCTCGCGATGACGAAGGCCCAGGGCGGCTCCGCCGTGGTGGTGAATCCCGATGGCACGCTCGCCGGCATCTTCACTGACGGCGATTTCCGTCGTGGTTTCGCCGCAGCCGCTCCGTCGGCCGCATCGGCCCTCCTCGCGGCAGCGGTCGCCGACCACATGACGCGCCATCCGCTCTTCGTGCGCGACACGGCCTACGCCGTGGACCTCCTGCGCATCTTCGAGAGGAAGCGCGTGGACGACCTGCCCGTGTGCGACGATGCCGGAAAGGTCGTCGGGCTCGTCGACATTCAGGATTTGCCCAAGGTCAAGGTTTTATGATACAATCATGTCGCAAACAAGGAGAATAGTCATGAAGATCAAAACGTTGCTCTGTTGTTCCATCGCGCTGGCGTGCGCGTTGTCCGTGTCGGCCCAGCGTCGTTCCTCCTCTCGGAGCGGGAGCGCCAAGACTGCGCGCGAGGCCGCGCAGGAGAAGATGGACGCGAAGGTCAAGATCAGCCAGATGCCCAACATCGGGCCGCAGTCGCTGCTGGTGGCCCCCAGCCTCCAGGCGCAGGGCGGAAGCCAGCCGATCACGAAGAGCCGTCGCCAGTGGGGCGTGTACGAGATGACTTACCGCACCGCGCAGAAGTGGACGGAGGACATCACCGTCAACTGGTTCGTCCTTTGCGACACGAAGAAGGCCAAGCAGGTGGACCGCTCGAAGACGGCCGCCCGTCTGCCGCCCTACGTCTACTACACGCTCGTCTCTCGCTACGTGAACATCCCCGAGGGCGACCACCGTTCGTGCGTCTGCCTGCCACCGTCCTTCATCGAGCGCTACGGCGAGCCGGTGGTGATTTCCTGCGAGCTCGTGACGGCCGAGGGCAAGCTGCTTGACGGAATGACAGTGGTGAACGGATTCGCCTACGCGCAGGCCGGCCAGTTCAACGAGGAGTCGAAGGAAAAGATGGAGTGGTGGAACAACGATTCCATCATCAACGCCAAGGACAAGAGCGGCGAGGCGATGATCGAGATCCGTCAAGGCCTCGTAGATCGTTCCAAGTCTCCCTTCTATCTTGTCAACAACGCTGACTACGAGACAATCCAGTAGATTTTAGATTGAAGATTTCAGATTGAAGATTTTTCCCAATCTCCAATTCTCAATCTTCAATCCTCAATCCTCAATCTTCAATCTTCAATCCTCAATCCTCAATCCTCAATCCTCAATCCAATGAGATTCCTAACCCTAAACATCGGCGCGTCGAAAGCCACGCTTGCCGAGTACACCCTGACGGGGAAGCGAAAGCTCACGCTCACGGCGTACGGCAGCGGCGACCTTTCGGGGATCGACGTTAACGATCCTGCGGCACTGTCGGCGGCACTGCCGCCCGTCCTGCACGAGATACTGCGTTCCAAGGGCATCAAGCCCGGACCTCTGGTGCTGTCCCTGAGCGGGCAGACCGTATTCCCCAGATTCGCGAAGTTCCCTGCCGTGGGCGACGCGGCGAAGCTCGACCAGCTGGTGGGCTACGAGATCGAGCAGAACGTGCCGTTCCCGATCGACGAGATAGTGAGCGACTGCCAGTTCCTTGGCACGACGCCAGATGGCGAGAAGGCGGCGCTAATCGTCGCAGCCAAGCTGGAGGGCGTGCGCGCCGTGACGGAGACCGCGCAGTCCGTCGGCATGAAGCCGACCATCGTCGACGTCTCGCCGATCGCGATCTGCAACGCGCTGCGTTTCTCGAACCCTAGGCTTTCAGGCTGCACGGTTATCCTGGACATCGGCGCGAAGACGACGAACCTGATCATCCTCGAGGACGAGAAGATCTACAACCGCTCCATTCCCGTGGCCGGCAACGCCATCACGAAGGAGATCGCGCAGACGTTCAAGTGCTCGCTGGAGGAGGCCGAGCAGCTGAAGATCGAGCGCGGCTACGTGTCGCTGGGCGGCGTGACTGAAGACGAGGACGAGATTTCCGACCAGGTGTCGAAGATCGTGCGCAACGTGCTCACGCGCCTGCACGTGGAGGTTTCGCGCTCCATAAACTTCTACCGCTCGCAGCAAGGCGGATCCGCGCCGAGCCAACTGTTCCTTACCGGCGGCACCGTGCGGTTGCCGCAGCTTGCGGAATTCTTCATGGAATCGCTGCAGGTGTCGGTCGACTTCCTCAATCCGTTCGCGGGCGTGGCCGTCGGGTCGCATGTCAACGCGGACGAGCTGGAGAGCGACGCCTTCACGTTGGCGGAGTCCGTGGGCCTGGCGTTGCGCGAGACCGACCTCGCGTCTATCCAGCTCAACCTGATGCCGCCCGAGCTGGTCGAGCAGGCGCGCACGATACGCCGCATTCCTTTCATCGCCGTGGGCGCACTGACGTTCCTCGCGGCGCTCGGTGCCGGGTGGTACGCGGAGGATCACCTGAAGGAAGTGGCGACCGCGCAGTTCGAGGCCATCCAGGCGAAGAACGGCCAGCTCAAGGCGAAGGAGGCGGCGCTCAAGGGTGCACAGTCCGCATTGAACGCCGAGATGGAGAAGTGTGACAAGTTCCAGCAGCTCCTTCTTCGGCGCTTCGACACGGTCTGGCGCCTGTCTGCCGTTCGGGAGAGCATCCAGCAGATCGACGGTCTGTGGCTCACGGCCTGGGAACCGATGAAGGCGAATGACCGGGATAGGGATTCGTCTGATTCGCGCGGCCAGGAAGCCGCTGCTCCTACTGAAGGGGCGAAGATCACGATTCGAGGCTGGAAGGACGCCGTGACGAAGGCCGAAGAGGCATGGGCGAAGCTGAACAAGGGCCAGAGAAAGACAGCAAACGTGATAGTCATGGATTCGTTGCGGAAGTACGCAGGGCTCTTCGCCAAGGTCGAGCCAGAGAACATGAGGGAGCTGAAGGGTTGCCTGATGGAATACACGATCAAGGTGACTTTTGCGCCGATGCCGTCGATCATGGCGACGGCCAACAAGGGGAAGGAGGCAAAGAAATGAGTCTCTCCAAGCAGCAAATCGCCGGGATCGGGGGAGGGTGCGCGTTCCTCCTTGTCGCTGGCTTTCTGGGCTATATGTTCTACGATGCGGCCGCAGAGCGCGCGATTGTGGAGACGGGCGACGAGGAGTCTGGCGAGCCGGGACTCTCGGAGGCAAGGGAAACTTTCGTCGGGTACAACCGCGCGCCTGTGTTCCCGTCGCAGGAATCGATTGACTCGGTCAAGTCCAATGCGGCTCAATACGTCGCCTGGTACGCGAATGCGCGCAAGATGGCTGCGCGCGGCGACTATGCCGAGCCGGCTGTGCCGGAGGACAACTCCGCGTTCAAGGATCGTCTCAAGTCCGAGGTCGACAGGATGGTCAAGCTTCCTGGTGGCGTGAATGGGCACATCGCGGGCGCTGATTGCCTATTCGGCTTTGAGAAGTATCTTGGCGAGAACGGCATTCTCCCAGACCAGAAGGACGTGCCCCTGTTGGCACGGCAGCTGGCATCGATACGCCATGTCGTGGATGTCTTTGCGGCGGCAGGCGTGTACGAGGTGCAGTCAATAAGGCGGCTGGAGCCGGCGAAGGAGTCCGATGACCGGAACGAGCAGCGGCAGAAGCCGAAGAAAGGCGCAAGCGAAGCGTCCGCGCCGAGCGAGACGAGTCTGGAGTATGCGTTTGCACTTCGCGCACGGCCGACCGCCCTGGTGAAGATGCTCAACATACTGTCGGCAGACTCGTGCTTCATGGTCGTGAAGGACTTCTCCTTCCGCAAGCCCGACGCGTCTGACATGATTTTGTCGAGCATGTCCGCGAAGGATTCGGAGGAGAACAAGTCATCTGCTTCCTCGTCTGGTCGCAGGCGCCGTCGTCTGGGTGCCGCCGTCGAGCAGCCGAAGCTTGGCGAGGAGGATTCGTCCCAGAAGCGCAGTCGGCTCGTGGTAGATCCGGAGCTTGACGCGCCATTCGACGTGACGTTCACGCTGGCGGTGTACGACTTTGGCTTGGCGCCATCGCCGCTTCAGGAAGGAAAGGAGGCCAAGTGATGGTAGCTTCCAAGGAGAATTTCTTCAAGGCCCACTGGGACTGGCTGGTCGCGGTGATTGGCATTCTTGCGCTCGCGCTGGCAGGCTTCTATCTGTTCAGTTCGCTAGGGCAGTCTCCAGACGAGGCTGCGTCCGAATGTTCGCGCTGGATGAACGACGAACTCAAGAAGCCTCACAAGGGTGTTGCCGCCGTCGATCTCAAGCCCCTGGCAAAGACGGTCGGGCAGCTTATGACGCCGCCATCGTTGCGTGAGATTGATCCGAAGAAGAAAAGCTTCCTCGCGAGCGAGCGGCGCGTCTTCTGCCAGAAGGGCGACGAGTCCTCCAAGGATAAGGCTTGCGGACGCCCGATTCCCGCCGATCTGGAAGTATGCCCGTTCTGCGGGGTAAAGCAGCATCTCGTGAAGGTGCAGGTGGACAACGATCAGGACGGCCTTCCGAACGACTGGGAGAAGAAGTACGGGCTGAACTCGAACGACGCTGCCGACGCGGATCTGGACAAGGACAACGACGGCTTCACCAACAAGGAGGAGTTTGAGGCCAACACCGACCCGACCGACCCGAAGTCGCATCCGGACTACCTCGATTCGCTCTCGGTGGCGGGTGCGCTCCAGCAGACGTTCCTGCCGTTCTGGTTCCAGAACTACACGCCGATTCCTGGGGGCCATCGCTTCACGCTCCGCCAGCTCGACCAGAACGGCCAGGATCTCGCTGGCTACAACTCCACATGGTCTGTGAAGAAGGGCGAGCCGGTCGGAAAGACGGGCTACTCCGTCACGGGCTTCGAGAAGAAGTCGGAGCTTCGCGTCATAGCGGGATCCAAGGCCGGCAACAAGAAGAACGAGGACGTGTCCGTGCTGGAGCTGACCCGCGCGGCGGACGGGAAGAAACTCAGCGTCGTGATCGGAGTGCGCAAGATTCCAGTCGAGACGCAGGTGGAACTTTCGTACGACCGCGGCAAGCACAGCTGGAAGAAGACTGTTTCCTCCGGGACGGAAATCGACCTCAACGGGGAGAAATTCCGCGTGGTCAGCCTTCGGACCCTCGAGAACGGGTGCGAGGTCAAGGTCGAGAACGTCAAAACAAAAAAACAAAAAGTAATCAGGTAGAGACTTGATTCTGCGAACAGAATACTGTATCATGTACGGACGCTGACAGAGGAGCATCTTCAATGAGTGCAAAATCGATGAGTGTCAAAGCTAAGTTTGCCGTGCTAGGCGCCGCGTGTGCGTCGCTAGCCATGGTTGTCTTTGCCCAAGACGACCTTGACAATCTCTTGCAGGAATTGGGCGCGGACAAGAAGCCCGCCGCCCAAGCCCCAGCCGCACCTGCGGCATCGGAGGCGCCTGCGGAAAAGCCTGCCGAGGCGAAGCCGGCCACGCCAGAGGTGGAAGTGCCTGCCGCACCTCCAGCCCCTGCCGCCGAGGCTCCAGCTCCTGCCCCTGCAGTTGCGGAGAAGCCTGCCGAGGAGAAGCCCGCCGCCGAGGCCCCTGCCCCTGCCGAGCCTGCTCCCGCCGCAGTCGCGGAGACTCCCGCTCCAGAACCGGCTCCTGCCGCCGAGACTCCAGCTCCTGCCCCTGCAGTTGCGGAGAAGCCCGCCGCCGAGGCACCCGCCCCAGAACCAGCTCCTGCAGCTGTTGCTGAGGCTCCAGCCCCTGCTGCGGCTCCCGCCACTGGGACAACGGGCGTCTCGCCCGTTGCATCAGAAGCCCCTGCCGAGCCTGCTCCTGCCGCAGTTGCCGAGGCACCAGCTCCTGCCGCTCCAGCTCCTGCCGCTGTTGCTGAGGCTCCAGCCCCTGCTGCGGCTCCCGCCACTGGGACAACGGGCGTCTCGCCCGTTGCATCAGAAGCCCCTGCCGAGCCAGCACCAGCCGCCGTTGCAGAGGCACCCGCCCCTGCTGAGCCAGCACAAGCCCCTGCCGCCCCCGCCGCAGTTGCCGTGGCTCCTGCTCCCGCTCCTGCCGCTGCGGAGGAACTACCCAATGACGATCTTCTCAAGGACATCATTGCCACTGAAAAGCTGCGTCGCGAAGCGCTTGAGCAGCAGGCGACGGCCGAGTTGGAGATGGCTCGTGAAGCGATGGCAGCACGTGACTGGGATAAAGCCTACAAGGTGTATCATCTCGCCTACGCGCATCTGGCCGAGCGCATAAACGCGGGCGAGCTGCGCAACGAGTGCGTCACTGGCATGGCTGAGGCGCAGTACCAGCTAGGCAAGCAGGCGCTGAAAGACGGAGACCGCGAGGGCGCGAAGGCATACGCCAAGGAGGCGGTGAAGCTGCGCCATCCGCGCGCAGGCATACTTATAGATGCGCTTGAGGCGGAGGTCGTCACTGAGGATGTCACGGACGTTTCCGACATTTCCCATCGCAGGAACGACAAGGACTACAAGGCTGACCGCGACACGATCCGCCGTCGTCTCCGCCTTGCATCCCAGTACCTTTCCGTGCTCGATCTCGACAAGGCGGTGGAGCAGGTCGATCTGGTTTTGCGCTATGATCCGTACAATGCCGAGGCGATTGCTCTCCGCGCGCGCATCCAGCGTCGCCGCGACATAGTGATCGAGAACGAGCGCGAGGCGACGAGGCGCGGCATGATCGCCGACATCGGCGCAGCCTGGCGTCCTGTCTATGCCGTGAATTCCGGAGAGCTCAAGGCCATTGACGGCGGCACGATGAAGACGCCCACCGGCGGCAAGGGCGGCGTGTCCGTCGAGCAGTCGATCGAGAAGCGGATGCAGGAGATGATCCTTCCGTCGATCTCGTTCCGTCCGCCGGCGACGATCATCGATGCCGTCGAGTTCTTCACCCAGGCGTCGAAGGACTTCGATCGTCCCGAGATTCCTGTTGACCAGCGCGGCTTCAACTTCGTGCTGCAGCTTGACAAGACGTTGACCGCAGGCGGCGCGGATGCCGGAGCGGGGCAGCAGCAGGGCGGCAATGCCAATGCGTTCGGCGCGGCGGCGGAGGATGATGCGGCTGCGGGCGACGTGCCTGTGATCCCGAACGTCAGCGCCTCCAACGTCTCCTTGTGGGAAGCACTCAGCCTCGTCTGCAAGGTCATCAAGCCCGCCTACAAGTTCAAGGTGCAGGGCAACGTGATCATGGTGATGCCGAAGACCATGACGACAGACGAGATGGTGATGCGTTCCTACAATGTGGTTGAAGACTTCGTCGACCGCATGAACAACGCTTCCAGTGACCTGAAGAACCAGGGCGCTGGAGAGTTCGGGGGCAACAACAACAACAGCAGTGACGAAGACAACCCAGAGGATTCCTGGAAGGCTTTCTTCTCCGATCTCGGCGTCACCTGGCCGAACGGAGCGAAGATCAAGTACATCAAGGCGCTCGGCAAGCTCCGCGTCACGAACACCGAAGAGCAGCTAGCAATCCTAGAGGACGCCCTCAACGACTTGAACGCGACGCCGAAGATGATCGAGGTCGAGACGCGTTTCGTCGAGGTTGCCCAGGAAGACCTGAACTCCCTCGGCTTCGAGTGGCTTCTCAATTCCGACTATTCCTTCAATGTCGGAGGCAAGCTCGCCAAGGTGCTGAACCTGAAGGATGGCACATGGTACTATGACGGAACAAAGACAACAACCTCATCTCAATATGTGCCGTCAGGGACAGGAGATGGATTGACGAGGGTGACGACCGAAAGCACAACGACTGCTGCCGGACAGTGGCAACGGTGGAACCAGGGAACTCTTTCCGGTGCGCTGTATGACACTTACAAGGATGCCGAAGGAAATATTGTGCCATCCAATTACCGCAAGTGGGCGAATGGAGATCGCCGCGAGTGGACAGTAACTACCACTAGCACAGATGATCAAGGAAATGTCACTTCGACGTCAGCGACGGAATCTGAGGTTTGGCAAAACCGCACTGGCAAGAACATTGGCATCTCTGGCGATGGTGGAGCGACCTACCAGACCGGAATGCGTTACCTCTCCACCGCTGACAACCATATTTCCGGCAAGGGGTCGTCGCAGAACGATCAGTTCATGCGCGTGAACGCGTTCCTCGGTAATGCTGATCTCTCGATGATTCTGCACATGCTCTCGCAGCGTAGCGATACGGACCTGCTCTCCGCGCCTAAGGTTGTCACGAAGCCCGGTCAGGAAGCGACGATCAAGGTCGTGACCATCTACCGCTATCCGCAGGATTATGACGTGACAATCCAGTCCACATCGTCCAGCTCCTCCACGAGCGTCACTGGTTCCGGTTCTGGCGGCGACGGCAAGATCCTCCCGATGGTAGAGCCGCAGAACTTCGAGACGCAGGAAGTGGGCGTGATCCTCAACGTGCAGCCGGAGCTTTCTGCCGAGGGGTTCATCAACCTCAAGCTCAACCCGAGGATCATTTCCGAGCCGACATGGAAGGATTACGGCATGAAGGTGCCTATGTCTTCAGTGATGAGCTCTACCGCCCAGGCGATGGCTCTTGCGAGCGGCAACGAGGATATGCAGTGGTTTACGGTGCCGATGGAGCAGCCGTTCTTCAAGGAGCGTTCGATTGAAACAGTTGTCACGCTCTACAACGGCGCGACGGTGGTCATGGGCGGTCTGATCACGGAAGAGCGCAAGTCGATGGAGGACAAGATTCCGTTCCTCGGCGACATTCCGTTCATCGGACGTCTTTTCCGTAGCCGCAGCGAATGGTCTAACAAGCGCAACCTGCTCCTTTTCGTGACGGCTCGCCTGGTTGGACCTGACGGTCGCATGATCCAGAACAGCAGCACGACGACTCCCGTCGAGTCTCCTGCCGCCGAATCATCGGCCACACCTCCTCCCGCCGCGGAAGAGAAGTAGCTTTTTGGTGCTTGGTGCTTCGTGCTTCGTGCTTGGTGCGGGCCTCGCGGGCCTGATACTGGCGTGAAAGCAACGCACCAAGCACAATGCACCAAGCACAAAGCACCATGAGACTGGCCTTGACAGGTGGCATCGCCTGCGGGAAAAGTCTGGTAGCCAAGTTCTTTCGGGAACTTGGCGTTCAGACGTTAGATGCAGACGATGTGGTTCACGAGCTGGAAGCGCCAGGCGGCGCGGCCGTACCTGCTATCGCCTCTCGCTTTGGCCAAGCTGTTCTCTCCCCCGATGGCGGCATCGACCGTTCCAAGCTGGCGGAGATTGTCTTTGCGGGAGGGTCGCAACTCGTTGCGACCGCCGCCAGACGCGACCTTGAGGCAATTCTTCATCCACTTGTGCGCCAGCGCCTGTTGGATTTCGTCAACTCCGCTCCATCCTTTGATCTACGACATTCGACACTCGTCGACCGACATCCCGCCCGACCTACCGACTCTCGACATCCATCTTCCACCTTTCACCTTTCACCCTTCACCTTTCACCTTTCCATCATTCCTCTGCTTTTCGAGTCGCATTTCGAATCAGATTATGATACAATACTCTGCGTCTCCTCCACGGAAGATCGGCAGATCGACCGCATGATGTGTACGCGTGGCTACACGCGGACACAGGCGGAGGCGCGTCTTGCGGCGCAGATGCCCGTGGCCGAAAAGGCCGCTCGCGCCGACTGGACAATCCAAAACAATTCGACTGTAGAAGAGCTGAAGGCAGAAGTGCAGCGTTGTGTTGCATGGCTTATCAGCAGAATGGAAAAGGCAGAATGAGTACAGAAGATAGTGTCGTGTCCGAAGCAGATCCTGCATCGTCCGCTCCAGCGGCCGCTTCGGCTGAAGCGAAGCCGAAGAAGAAGCGCGGACGCCCCACCAACGCTGAACGTGCCGCCCGCGCCGCGAAGGCCGTCGCCAAGGAGCCTGCCCTAGATGCACCCGCCGCCGAGACGGCGGCTCCCCATGAGGGAGGCTCGCATGCTTCCGCCGCCGAAACGGCGGCTCCCAATGCGGGAGGGTCGCAACTTGTTGCGACCGCAAACGACAAGAGTGTTGCGTCCCATGACAATGCCAAGCTCCCCGACACTGGGACAACGGGCGTCGCGCCCGTTGAACCGTCTGCCCCACAATCTTCAATCTCCAATCCACAATCTTCAATCTCCAATCCTCAATCCCAGATCCCGCCATCCCCTGCCCATAGCGACCAGCCGCTCTCCAACCGCCAGCTGAAGCGTCGCCAGTGGTTCGAGCGGCGCAACAAAATGCGCAACGGCCAAAGCGTGCAGGGGAACCGCCGTCCGCCGGAACCGCCGCCGCAACAGACCTACCAGCCGCCGGAGCCGACCGTTCCGCGGAATCCTGATTTGCCAGAATACAAGCTCGCGGACATACACTCCTGGGACAACGCCACGATCGTTGAGAAGATGTGGCCAGACGCCAATGCGGAAGAGCTTGGCGCGATGAAGCGGCACGAGATCATCTTCCACGCCATCCGTCGCTATCTCAACCATGGCGGCGCCGTTCTGGCGAGCGGCTGCCTGGAGGTGGTAAAGGAGGGCTACGGTTTCCTGCGTTCCGCGAAAACGAACTTCCTCGCCTGCCCCGAGGACGTCTTCATCCCGCAGCAGCAGATCCGTAGGCATGCGCTGCGCACTGGCGACACGATCGAGGGGCCGATCCGCGATCCGCGCGACCGCGACCGCTTCTTTGCGCTCGGCAACGTGCTCACCGTGAACGGCAAGACGCCCAGCGAGGCGGCCCGCATAGTCCACTTCGAGAACCTGACTCCAACGTTCCCGACACGTCGCATCGTGCTGGAGACGAAGCCAACCGAGTTCTCGATGCGCGTCGTAGATCTCTTCACGCCAATCGGGTTCGGACAGCGCGGGCTAATCGTTGCTCCGCCTCGCGTGGGCAAGACCGTCCTTCTCCAGAAGATGGCGAACGCCATCACGGCCAACCATCCGGAGGCCGTGCTGATCGTGCTGCTCGTCGACGAGCGTCCTGAGGAAGTGACGGACATGCAGCGCAACACGAAGGCGATGGTTCTCTCTTCGACGTTCGACGAGGAGCCGCAGCACCACGTCAACGTCGCCGAGATGGTGATCGAGATGTCGCGCAGGCAGGCGGAGAACGGCAAGGACGTGATCATCCTCCTTGATTCGATCACGCGCCTGGCGCGCGCCTACAACACAGTTCAGCCTCATTCCGGCAAGATCCTGACGGGCGGCGTGGACGCGCTCGCGCTCCATCGTCCGAAGCGTTTCTTCGGCGCGGCGCGCAACATCGAGAACGGCGGTTCGCTTACGATCATCGCGACGGCGCTCATCGACACCGGCTCGCGCATGGACGAGGTGATCTTCGAGGAGTTCAAGGGAACGGGCAACATGGAACTGGTGCTTGACCGCGCCATGGCCGACAAGCGCATCTTCCCGGCCATCGACATCGACAAGTCGGGAACGCGCAAGGAGGACCTGCTTCTCGCTCCGCTCGAGCTGGAAAAGACGTGGGCTCTCCGCCGCGTCCTTTCCGACGCCGGCCCCGAACGCGCCATGCAGAGCGTGCTGGCCGGAATGAAGAAGTTCAAGTCGAACCCCGAGTTCCTGCTGTCCTTGGACTTGAAGAACATCTAGGCTGGTGCTTGGTGCCTAGTGCTTAGTGCTTGGTGCCTAGTGCTTGGTGCTTAGTGCTTGGGAGTATGGAGAGCCGCCATCTTGGCGGCGTACTGGGACAACGGGCGTCTCGCCCGTTGCATTTGCGGTCGATTGACGGCCCACGCAACGGGCAAGATGCCCGTTGTCCCAGTGGTCGCCTGGCACCTTGCGATTGTCACCTATGTGCCAACTTCTTTTTCGCACCAAGCACCAAGCACCAAGCACTAAGCACCAAGCACCAATAAGTACCAGGCACTAGTCCAGAAACAGGACAGTCCGTGGATTGCGCTTGAGCGTCTCCAGCGACTGGATGGCCTTTCCTCTGATGTCGTTTCGTTTCGAGCGCGTCAGCTGCTCGAGCCATTTAGTGGCTTCTGCTTGCCGGCCGGCGTTGCAGAGGCATGCCGCGAGCTTCAGCATGGCGTCCTCGTTCGAGTAGAAGCGATTCGGTGCGCGGATGGAGTCGTAGAGGCATCCTATGGCCTCGTTCCACCGTCGCTGGCGCATGGCCGTCATGCCAAGCGCCTCGAGGGCCTGTCCCTTCCTGTCGAGCGCATGGTCACAGGCGAACTTGCTGCATAGGCGACGGATCTCGCCGAAATCGCCGGAATGGCCGCGCATGGCGAGTGCGTAGGCCAGCTGGGCGGAGGTGTCGTCGCGCGGACGGACTGCCTGGCTTCGGCGGAGATGTTCAATGCCGCGATCGATGCCGTTGCGCTGGGCGCATTCCGCCTGGCCCACGTGTGCAAGAGCGCGGCCGTTGTCAGGGTCGAAGCGTAGGGCGCGCTTGAATACTGCCTCGTCGCTCCTGTAGGAATCGATCACGGGCCAGGCGCTTGCTGCCAGGGCCAGCAGGCCGCCAAGGACAAGGATGGACTTGAAGGTGCTTGGTGCTTGGTGCTTGGTGCTTAGTGCTTGGTGCGTTGCTTTCGCGCCAGGATCTTGTCCGCAAGGCCCGCACCAAGCACGAAGCACCAAGCACCAAGCACCAGGTACCCCCTACGGCCAGCATGCCACCGCCAACACTACGGCCATCATCGGCACGTAGAGGAACCGGTCGGCGCGCGCGTGCTCGCCGAAGCTGCCGAAGATGCCGAGCGTCGGCAGGAGGGCGGCCAGGAACCAGAGGATGGAGATTGCTGGTGCTTGGTACCTGGTGCCTGGTGCTTGGTGCGCCGTGCTTGGTGTTTGGGAGCATGGAGAGCCGCCATCTTGGCGGCGCACTGGGACAACGGGCGTCTCGCCCGTTGCATTTGCGGTCGATTGACGGTCCACGCAACGGGCAAGATGCCCGTTGTCCCAGTTGTCGCCTGGCACCTTGCGATTGTCACCCGTGTGCCAACTTCTTCTTCGCACGAAGCACCAAGCACCAAGCACCAAGCACGAAGCGAATACCAGGCAACCTAGTAGCCCGTGGATAGGCCACTGCCCGGGGACGGCGCGGTAGTCGATGTGGATGCCTACGGGCACGACCATCTGGAACAGCGAAAGGCCGATCGACACAATGGCATTGAGAAGCCGCCACGGAAGGGATGCGCTGAAGAGCGCGCGCACCTCGTGGCCGGCTGGGTGGGTCTGCGAATACATTGCGAGCGCGCCTGTGGCGAGGGCCATCAGCAGGAGCGGCAGGTAGGGGAAGATGCGCGAACGTAGTTCGCGCATCAGGACTATGTGCTTGGCCTCGTCTATGTGCTTGACCTCGATGTCACCTCTGCGCATCGCAATATCTACGCAGAGCGCGAGCGCGGGGAAGCACATGGCCGTAGGCTTGCTCATGCACGCGAGCGCGCAGCACAAATACGCCGCGATAGATCTGATGGCCGATCTGCGATCGGCCGATCCCCAGAAAAGCAGGCCTGCTAGCGCGAATGCGGCCCACAGCAGCTCCTTGCGGCTGGCGATCCACGCCACGGCCTCCACGCGCTGCGGATGGAAAGCCCAGAATGCCACGGCAAGCACAAGCCAGAAGAGTTTTCTGCCGCCCGCGAGCCGCCAGGCGAGCGCCAGCAGCAGCATGGTGTTGAGCATGTGGAGCGCCACGTTCACGAGATGATGCGGCCCAGCCCCAGGCCCGAACAGGGAGATGTCGCACATGTAGGAGATGTAGGTGAGCGGCATCCATACGCCGCCATGGCTCAGGTTCGTGAACGCCTCCTTTATGTTGCTCCATGACAGCCCGCCGTGCACGAACGGGCAGAGGAAAGTGTAGTCGTGGTCGTCGAGATGCAGAAATCCGAACGAGCCTGTCGGCACATACAGAAGCCCGACAAGCGCCGCAAGCATTACCGCTCCTAGAAAAAATCGTTTCATCGCCACATTATACCATTAAACATTGGGACGGAGCGGATTGTTTGATAAAATACAAGGAAATGTCAAAGGCAAGTTCTATAGGTGGGACCTGGCGGTTCGAGCGAGGACGCTGCTGGGCACTTCTCGGCGATGACGGCGCGGCAAAGTCGCGCCTGTGCAGAATCGTTGCCGGCGAGGAGTCGGTGCCGCGCGGGATGTCCGTGGAGATGGACGAAGGAATGGAAGGGCGCGTGCGGCTCGTATCCTTCGCGCAGCAGCGAGCGGCTGCGCGTAAGGGCGGGTTCCTGCAGGCGCGCTACTATTCGCTTGTGGACGACGCCGGCCCTGGTGATACCGTGGCCGATGTCCTCTCCTTCAACCGCGTGTTCGACGTCAATCCGTTCGAGGTAGGCAGGCCGCGCCTCGCGGAACGTCGCGCCTACGCCGCGGCGCGCCGCAGGGTCTTGCCGATCCTTCGCCTCCGCGATCTGATGGACCGTCCCTTCCTCGCGCTCTCGAACGGCGAGACGCGCCGCGTGCTGCTCGCGCACGCGCTCCTTTCATGCCCTGCCCTGCTGGTGCTGGACGACCCGTGCGCTGGACTGGACCCCGATCGGCGCGACGAGCTCAAGCGGCTTCTGGATACGCTGGCCGCGCAAGGAACGTCGCTCCTCCTTTCCGTGCGGCACGAGGACGAGGTCCCTTCCTGTGTCACTGAATTGCTTTATCTTGGCCGGGAGCGAGGGGAGCGCCGAGACCACCGAGACCGCCGTGACCACCGGGACCGGGCGGTGTTACAGGGCCTTCCAGAGACTCCAGTGGTCGAGCTGAGGGACATTCGAATTAGCTTTGGGAGGAGGAAGCTCTTCGACGGCTTCACGTGGACTGTTCGGCGCGGCGAGCATTGGGTGTTGCAGGGGCCGAACGGCAGCGGCAAGACCACGCTCCTCGCGCTCATCACTGGGGACAGTCCCCTGGCCTACGCCAACGACGTGACCGTGTTCGGTGTGCGTCGTGCGCCTGGCACGGAGCTTGCAAAGGTGCGGCGGCGCATCGGCATGGTGTCGCCTGAGCAGCAGGCCTACCTTGGCCTAGGCGCGGACGAGCTCCTCGGAATGGCGCTGCGCAAGAATCCGGATCTGCTCCTCCTGGACGAGCCTTGCCTGAACCTGGACGCAGCGGCGGCGCGCCGCCTGCGCTCGCGCATTGCCCGCTACCTTTCGTCCCGTCCAGATTGCACGGCGATTTGCGTGGCGCATCGTCCGGACGACATACCGCCAGGCTTCGGCATGAGCATTTCGCTGGGATGATACATGCCGCGGCGAGATATGGTATAATCCTGACCTATGCAGGAGACAGAACAAGTCCATGTGGCGTTGCCGCTGAAATACCGCCCGATGACGTTTGACGACGTCGTGGGGCAGGAGCACGTCACGCGCACGCTCAGGAACGCCCTGGAATCGGGGCGCATCGCCAACGCCTACCTTTTCGTCGGCCCGCGCGGCATCGGCAAGACCACGCTCTCGCGCATCTTCGCGAAGGCGCTCAACTGCACAAGCCCGAAGGGCGTGGAGCCGTGCGGGGAGTGCGACAATTGCCGGCAGATCGCCGCCGGCAGGGCGCTTGACGTCACGGAGCTCGACGCTGCCAGCCACAACAAGGTGGAGGACGTGCGGCCGATCATCGAGGCTGTCCAGTTCAAGCCGACGACGTCGAAGTACAAGATCTTCATCATCGACGAATGCCACATGCTCACGCCGTCGGCGTGGAACGCGCTTCTCAAGACGCTGGAAGAGCCGCCGCCGTACGTGAAGTTCGTCTTCGCCACGACGGAAGGCGACAAGGTTCTCGCGACCATCGTCTCGCGCTGCCAGCGGTTCGATCTGCGTCGCATCCAGACGCACCAGATCGCCGCCCGCCTGCAGTACATCTGCGGCAAGGAAGGCATCACGGCCGACCAGGACGCGCTCCTCGCCATCGCGCGCGGCGCGGAAGGCGGCATGCGCGACGCGCTCTCTTCCCTCGACCAGCTGATCGCATTCAAGGGTACCACCATCACTGAAGAGGACGCCCTGAGCGTGTTCGGCCTCGTCTCGCGCAAGGCGCTCGAAGACCTCGCCGGAGCGATCTTGAAGGGCGATGCGGCGGCGATCCTGCAGTCCGTGGAGGCGTTCGACTCTGCGGGCAAGAACATGCGCCGGCTCGCTGGCGAGCTGTTGCGGCACTTCCGCAACCTGATCGTGTACCAGTCGCTGGGCGGGCAGACCGCAGTCCTGGAGGCCACGCCCGACCAGGTGAAGACGCTTTCGGAGCAGGCGAAGCTCTGCGACGCCTCTCGCATCTTTCGCATCGCCGACCAGCTGGCCGCGATGGAGGACAAGCTACGCTACGCGCTCAGCGTGCGCACGCTCATCGAGATGACTCTTCTGCGCGCTTCTCGCATCGCCACGGTGGCGAGCATCGAGGAGCTGATGCGGGCAGTCCGCGCGCTCGCTGGCGATGGTAGGGCGCGGCCTCTGGACGCGCCGACGCGGCGGGTCGAGGACGCCCCGCCCTACCAAACGGGGGTGCGGCGGGCCGATGGTGGTGGTGAGGTAGCTAAGGTCGATAAGGATGATAAGGTTGTTAAAGACCCTAAGGACCTTAAAGACCTTAAAGTCGCCGCAGGCGCCAGCCCTTCTGCCGCCGATACCCAGTCAACCGCTAGGCCAGCTGCCCAGCCAACCGCCCGTACGCAGCTGACGCCGGAAGAGCAGCGGAAGATGATGGACGATCCCAAGCTCAACGCGCTCCTTGCGGCCTTGCCAGGAGCCAAGGTCACGGCAATAAAGTAGTGCGAGATGAAAGAGCGCAACACCCAGAACCTTAAGCACGAACCGGTGCCGCTGGCGATCGTCGGCGGCGGTGCGGCCGGGATGTTCGCCGCCGCTGTGGCGGCCGAGCGCAAGATCGGCTGTCTCGTCTTCGAGCGGAAGGTGCGGCTTGGCGCGAAGATGCTGATGACGGCGAACGGGCGTTGCAATTTCACGAAGGACATCTCTCCGGAGACGTTCCTGCGCGACTTGGGCGATCCTGTCGCCGAGTGGGCTGCTCCCGCCTTGCGGAACTGTCCGCCGCAGTCCATCGTCCGCGGCGTGCGAAGCCTCGGCGTGAAGTTGCGTCGCATGCCCGACGGGCGGATGTTCCCGGATTCGGGGCAAGCGGCGACTGTTGTGCATGCGTTTGGCGATCTTTTGCGCGACGAGGGCGTGCCTCTATGCGTGAACTGTCCAGTGACCGGCATACAGCCGATGAAGAACGGCTTCATTGTCGCGACGGAGCGCTTTACCGTGTGGGCGAAGAACGTGCTTGTCGCGACGGGCGGGCTGTCGTTCCCAAAGACGGGATCTGTTGGCGACGGACAGGACTTTGCGCGCCGTCTCGGGCACCGCATCGAGCCGTGCCGCGCTGGCCTGACAGGACTTGAGGTGCGCGACCGCGCGGTGGCGGCGCAGGCGGGGGCGCGGTTCGACGACGGCGAGGCTCGCGTGCTGGACGCAACGGGACGGACTGTCTTCACGTCTGCCGGGGAAGTGGACTGCGAGGCGTGGGGGCTGAGCGGCGCCGCGGTGTACAACTGCCAGCGCTGGGTGGCGCGCCACGGCTATGCCGGGATGTCGATGGAAGTGTCTTTCGGCGGACAGTCCGTGATGCTGCGGCAGCTGCTGCCGCGTCCGCTCAAGGAGGCGATTGTAACGGTCGGCGGCGTGTCGCGCGAGGATGTGGATCCTGCGACGATGATGTCGCGGAAGGTGCCGGGGCTCTACTTCGCAGGCGAGGTGCTGGACGTGGATGGTCCGACGGGCGGATACAACCTGACTCTGGCGTTCGCGACGGCTCGGGCGGCCGTGGTGTCCGTGCAGTCGCGTCTCAGGGATGGAGGTGCGTGGTGAGGCGCGGACGCGGCCTGGTCGAGTACGACCTTCACCCGCGCGGCACGAACGTCGACATGGCGCTCGCGCGGCTCGAGCAGATCGTAAGCGCGGCGCGCGCGTCCGGGCCGTCGCTCTTCGCGGTCATCACCGGCTATGGCTCGTCGGGCGGCACATCGCTCATCAAGGATGGGGTTTTGGCGGCCTGCCGTCGCTACCGGGCGCAGAACCACATCCGGGGATTTCTCGACGGCGAATTCGCGGGCGACGTGTTTTCTGCGGAATGCCTTGCGTTCCCTGACTCGTCGCAGATTCCGCCGCTGTACCGGCGCGCGCCAAATCCCGGGATCGTCTTCATCGCCGTGTGATGCTTCGCGCGCCGTAAAGAGGATAGGGCAGAAGATTGTGAATCGGAAGGAACCGAAATGAAGAAGATACTTTACCTGCATGGATTCGGGTCGTCGGGTGCGAGCGGGACGGTAGAACTGCTGAGGAAGTCGTTCTGGGAGACGGACGCGGCGCACCGCGCGGCGGTCGTGGCGCCGGACATTCCGGTGGATCCGGCCGTGGCGCTGCCGATGCTGAAGGAGCTGGCGGCGAAGGAGCAGCCGAACCTCGTGATCGGCACGTCGATGGGCGGATGGTACGCGCAGCAGCTGCACGGATTCACGCGCATCTGCGTGAATCCGTCGTTCACGCTCTCGAAGAAGTACGACGTGCTGTTCGTCGGGAAGCACAAGTGGCTCAACGCGCGCAGGGACGGCGCGACCGAGTTCCACGTCACGAAGGAGATCATCGCGCACTACCAGGAGCTGGAGGCGCACCAGTTCGACGGCGTGACGGACGAGGACCGCCCGCTATGCCACGGCCTCTTCGGCGACGAGGATCCGATGGCCATCGAGACTCGTCCCATGTTCGAGCAGCATTATCCGGGCATGGCGCAAGTCTTCCAAGGCGGGCACAGGATGAACGCGCTGATCGTCACGCGTGTGCTGCTTCCGTACATCAAGACGCTATACGTGATCTGAGGGACCCCATGGCAAAGAGAATGATAATGACGGGGTGGGGGCTCCCGGAGTACGCGCCGGCGGCGGCGATGCTGCTGCGGTGCGCGTTCAAGTGTTCTGCGGAGGTCATAGGGTCTTCGCAGCAGTACCTGCCGACGGCGCTGAAGCACTGCGCAGAGACCTGCTCCGAGGTGTATGTGCTCGGAGTGGGCCTCACGAAGGATCCGAAGGCGATAGCGGTCGAGCTGAGGGCGCTCAAGGAGGCTGGCGTCAAGGTCTGGTGGATCAGCGCGAGGGAGATGCCGTCGGAGGTCGCCATCGAGTTCATGATGAAGGATGGCGGGTCGGTGTTCGACAAGGTCGTGATCGCGGAAGGTGACCTCTTCGATGCCGTGCAGAAGGCATTCCCGCGTCAGGTGACGCAGAAGGACGTGGAGTCGTTCAGGCGCTTCGCGTTTGGCAGGACGAAGGGCGACTCCGAGGAGGGGCGGTACCGGCATCTGTTCACGGCGGCGGACTGGAAGCACAAGAACGACCGCGAGATGGGGTACTACCCGAGGGCGATATTCGGTCTCGCGAACGGCGTGCGCTACGAGGCGCTCGAGACGGACCTGCACAAGATAGTCGACTACTACAACAAGTGGGGGAAGCGCGAGCTGATAGGCGTGAGCCCGCACATGCTTGAGGTGCGGCAGATGGCGGAGAAGGCGGCGGAGTGCGACGACCCTGTCGTCCGCGTGCTCATCACCGGGCCTAGCGGCACCGGCAAGGAGACCGTGGCGCAGCTGATCCACCGCAAGTCGAAGAGCCGCGCGAACGGCGCATTCCTCACGTTCAACTGCGCATGCACGACGGCGAGCCTGTTCGAGAGCAAGCTCTTCGGCAGCGTGAAGGGCGCGTTCACGGACGCGCGCGACAGCCGGGGGCTCCTCGAGGCTGCGGCGAACGGGACGCTGTTCCTGGACGAGGTGGCCGAGCTTGACCTTGACATGCAGGGCCAGCTCCTGCGCGTGCTTCAGGACGGCGACTTCCTGAAGGTGGGCGAGTCGGTGCCGCGCAGGATACAGAACGTGCGCATCATCGCAGCGACGAACAAGGACATCGTGCGGCTCGTGAACGAGGGACGCTTCCGCGAGGACCTCTACTATCGCCTGAACGTCATACAGATCAGGATGAAATCGCTCGCCGAGCGACCGGAGGACATCCCCGAGATCGCGAAGACCATCTGGTACCGAGAGACGGGGAAGTCGCTCAGCCGCGAGCAGCGCGCCGCGCTTTGCAGATACGACTTCCCTGGCAACGCGCGAGAGCTCGAGAACATGCTGATCTACGCGCGTGTCATGAAAGTGACTGACTTCTGCGAGCTGGTGGAGCACTGGAAGCGCGAGAACGCGGGGCTTCGCCGCGACGCGAGCCACGAGCCGGTGCCGGACGACGAGTCGCTCGACGCGGCCGTGGCCAGGCACATCCGCATGGTGGCGGACAGGCATAGGGACCGTCCGGTGAGGGAGATAGCAAGGCGGCTCGGTTGTTCCGAGAACACCGTGCGCAAGTGGCTGAAGGTGTCCGAGGCGGGCGTCTCTGCGCAAGATGACGCCACTATTTCTGGCCGCTAGAAACTTTGCGCTTTCGCAAGTGAAGGATTTAGGGTATAATTAACGCTGGTTCTCGCGGTAAGTTGGCGGGACAGAACAGCACGAAAGAAAGGATGACGGAATGTCTGATAGCAAGAACATCCAGATTGCCCCTGCGGCTTTGGGATGGCGCCTGTGGTTGGCGGCATTCGGGGCTTTGTTTGTGGCTCTTGTCGTCTATTCGCTGACGTTGGCCGGGTACCTGTTCCCCGGTTCGTCGACAAGCCTTGCGACGCAGTGGATGGGGATGGACGCGATGAAGGTGCCGCTCCATCCGATATGGGGAGGGCTCGTGAAGGCCTTCGGCGATGCTTCGTTCTCCGCGTCCATGGGGTTCCGGTTGAATCTGCTGTCGATGTTGTGCGGCACGCTCTCGGCGGGGCTTCTGTGCGGTCTCGTGGGATACTTCGTCCATCAGTCGACCCACAACGAAGACACGATCAAGCTGGCTCGCGGCGCTTCGTTGCTGGCCGGCACCGGGGCGTCCTTCGCGTTCGTTTTCTCGACGGCGATATGGCAGTCGTCCACGCACCTTGAGCACAATATGTTCGACGTGTTCCTTGCGATGGCGGTATTCGCCATGTTCATCCCAGCGATTCACTGGCCAAAGGCGATGCCGTACTGCACTGCGGCGATCGCGATAGGGTGCGGGATAGGTCTTGTCGAAAGCGTGATATTTCTGCCGCTGCTTCCCCTCTGCCTGCTCCTCGTGGTGGTGGCGTCCGTGAAGACCGGCCGCAAGTTCTACCTGCCGATGGCCATTTTCATCGTGCTCTTCCCCGTGTGCTACATCGTGATGATGAACAAGGTTGCGAGCAGTTTCCTTCTGTTGTCGGAGGCGAAAGCAGCGGGGGTTGCGAGCTATGGAGACGTGTACAAGGGCGTGTGGACGGCGTATGCGCACGAGATGCGCCAATGGGTGACGCGGCCGGGATGGCTGTACATCTTCGTGCTGGCGGTGGCGCCTTTCATCGCATGTGCCTTCGCGTCGGTACGAGGCCTCAACAACGAGCGTACGTGGAGCCAGTACGCGTTCCATGCGGCGATGACGATCTGCATGATCCTGGCGACCGCCACCAGGCTGTCGCCGGAGGGCGTCATGCGTCCGCTCGGCATCACGCCCGTCGCGACGTCCGTGCTCGCGGCGATGACCTGCGGCTACCTGCTCGCCTACTGGTATCTGCTGGTGCGCGTGCCGCTGCCGCCGGTGGAGTTCGACAAGCATGCCGAGATTGACGCCGCGATCATAGTTGGCCGTCGGCTTGCGCCTTTCGCCGCCGGCGTGTTCGTGCTTCTCCTGGTCCTGTCGGCCGTAGTGAACGCGGCATCGTATTCGCGCGACCGCGGCTCGTTCGCGGACGTGTGCGCGAACGCGATCATCGACAGGCTCGGAGAGAGGAAGTGGATCGTGACCGACGGGATGATCGACGACCAGCTCCGTGCCGCTGCGGCAGCTCGCGGCCGCGAGCTCAACCTCATATGCCTCCATCGCGACATGGACGATGCCTACCTGAAGGAGCTGGGTGAGCTGGCGCGCGAGAAGGGACTCTCGGCGGGCAGCGCGGACCTGTCGATATCAATCCAGCTAGGCGTCCTCTCGTTCCTCCAGGACTGGTTCGCAGGCGACACGAACGTGGAATCCAAGGTGGCCATATTCGGCGTGCCCGACCTGTGGTACATGTCGGAGCGCGTACCCGTGCCGGAGTGCCTCTTCTTTGGCGGCGTGAAAGACGTCAAGAGCGTGGACGGTGCGAAGGCGAAGGCGGAGTTCCTCTCGTTCTGGAAGGAGATCGACCCGATTCTGGCATCAGGCAACAGGAAAGGTTCGCGCGGCATATTCGAGATCGAGGATCCCGTTGACCGCATGCGCATGCAGATGCGCCGCCACGTCGGATTCATTGCCAACAACCTCGGTGTCGTCCTGCAGGACATCGGGATGGACAACGACGCGTTCGAGCTTTACGATCTCGTTCTCGAGAAGATCGACAGCGACAACATCTGCGCCCTCTTCAATGAGTTCGAGATGGTCCGTTCAGGCGTGAAGGTGGCGCTGCCGCACAAGAAGGACATAGAGAGGAAGCTGAAGGCGATCGTGGACGATTCCAATAGACGTTATAGGCTCTGGTCGCTTTCTCGCTACTACGGCTACATCCGCTCCCCGGAGATATTCGCGCGCATGGGCTACGAGTGGGCGCGCTCGGGGCAGACGGGCAACGCCCTCGCGCAGGTGCAGCGCGCAATCAACTTCGTTCCGCCGGACAGGCAGACGGGCCTGCTGAACATGATGGCGGCTATCTATGCCAGCGGCAACCAGACCAAGCACTCGGAGGCCGTGTACGAGAAGGTGCTCGAGAAGGACGAGAACAACCACGACGCCCTCATGGGCATGATGCGCCTCGCGATGCAGTCCGGCGACATGGAAAAGGCGAAGGGATTCCTGACGAAGGCAGTGAAGACCACGTCTGACAACGTGGCTACAACGTCCTTCGACTGGGCGCTCCTCCATCTGATGAACAACGATCTCGGCGCGGCAAGGATGGCACTGCAGAAGGTGACGGATCTCCAGCCAAAGAGCCTACAGGCATGGGCGCTGCTGTCTGGCGTGCTGCTTCAGGAGATAGACCAGGCAAAGGACGAGGCCGCCAAGAAGGCTGCGTTCCACGAGCTGGAGACCGTGATTCTGCCGAAGATGGAGACGATTGCGGATTCGCCAAGGAACTACTATCTGCAGATGACGCGCGCGCTCGTGTGGATGCGCAAGGGCAAGGCGCACATGAAGCAGGCCCGCGACGCGCTGGTCGTGGCCTCGAGGTCGCGGCCTGACGTCCTTTCCGTCGGCGACATGATCCTCAACATAGATATCGCGCTAGACGACGGCGAGAGCGCTGAGACGCACGCGCGCCAGCTACTGCGGCAGGACCGCTCCAACAAGCTCGCCAACTACGTGATGGGCTCTCTGCGGTTGAGGGCCGGCGAGTACAGTACCGCAGAGACATTCCTCCGCCTCTCCGTCAGCGCCGAGCGGCCTTTGGCCGCCGCGCAGAACGACCTTGCGGAGGTGCTGCGCCGCCTTCAGCGCCCTGAAGAGGCCGAGAAGTTTGCGAGGGACGCCACGAAGACCGATCCCAACCTGTACGTGGCGTGGGAAACGCTCGGCTCTGCGCTGCTGGACCAGAAGAAGAACCTGGACGAGGCGGAGACCTGCGTCAACCAGGCCATCAAGCTCTCGAAGTCCGACAAGAACCAGATCGAGGATGTCCGCATGTACATTACGCTTGCCCGCGTGCAGCTCGCCAAGGGCGACGAGCAAAGCCGGGCGCAGGCACGCAGCACGATTAAGAAGATTCAGAAGCGGCAGGCTGAGCTTTCCAAGTACGACCTCGGCGAATTCGAGAAGCTGCAGAAGGCCGTTCAGGTGAAGAAGTGAAAGGTGAAGGGTGAAAGGTGAATGGTGAATGAAGTTCGTTGGTAGAGCCGTTTGTCTTTTATCCTTTGCCTTTTTGTCCTTGCAGTCCTTTGCCGCCGACATCGAGGCGGAGAAGGCCCGTATCGGCGGGAGCACGGAGTCGCACTGGAACTTCGGGCCGTTGTTCGAGTATCGGCGCGCCGCACCAGGGCCGTCGTCGTTCTGGGCGGTCCGTCCGTTCTATTCCCAGGTAGACGCGCCAGCCTCCGACACCTTCGCGTGCGATGTCCTGTGGCCGCTCGGCACCTATCACTACCACAACAATGCCGACTGGTGGCGCGCTACAATTGCCTATGGCGACGCTCGCGATGACGATCCCACGTGGAGCTTCAACGTGTTTCCGCTCTGGTTCAGCGGCTGCGACAGGAAGGATGACGGCTATTGGGGATTCTTCCCGATCTACGGACACCACCCGCACTTCTTCTTCATGGACGACTGGGACTTTATCCTATGGCCGATATGGCAGTCGTACTCGGTGAAGGACGTGCGCAGCCGCGCGATCCTGTGGCCGCTCGTTACCTGGCGCGACGAGCCTCGCTTTGGCGTGGGCGTGTGGCCGTTCTACGGGACCGCAACGCAGCGCGAGTCAGAGCACGGCTACGTGCTGTGGCCGCTCGTCACGTGGGCGAGCTATCTGGAGGACCGCGACACTTCCGGTGCTGGTTCGTCATGGATGTTCTTTCCGCTCTACGGGCAAATCCGCCGTGCACGGGAGTCGCAGACGCTCGTGCTGCCGCCGTTCTTCTCCTACGTGCGGACCGACAAGGCCACTCGCTGGCGGCTGCCGTGGCCGCTCGTGGATATACTGCATTCCTCCGTGCGCGACCGCATCTCCGTCTGGCCGTTCTACGAGACGATCGACGGCTATCCATACGCCGACAATGGACGAAAGGAGAAGGTTGAGGAGCGCACGCGCCGTTACGGGTGGTACCTGGTGGAGGATTCGGAACTGGAGTCTGACACGACGCTAGAGACGCGTTTCACCGTGTTCCCGTTCTGGACGAGCGAGCGGCGGTTCTCGAAGGCGAAGGACGGAACGCGCACGGAGGTCGCGTCCTACACGCGCGTCTGGCCGTTTTGGAGCTCGACGACGGTGAAGGGCCGTTCGCGCCAGCGTGTCCTGGAGCTTAACCCAATCCGCCACTCGGAAGGTTTCGATCGCAACTGGTCGCCCTTCTGGACGTTCTGGGAGTGCTGGGACCGCAAGGACGGCCGCACGCGCCATTCCCTCTTCTGGCATCTGATAACCTGGCACACCGGCGAGCGCCGAGCTGAATAGTCGCTGTGCAACAGGCTGTCAGAACTCGTAGAGATCGCTAGGCTCGTCCTGGTCGAGGGCGGCTAGCGAGACGTCTTCGCGCTCGATGTCCTTGAGCGCTTCGCGCATTGACTCCAGCGCGAGGTGCGGGGCGTTGCAGGGGCGCGAAAGGTGGGCGAGCAGGAGCGTCTTCAGATTCGGCGGCGCCACCTCGCGCACGAGATCGGCGGCGTCCTGGTTCGAGAGATGTCCGCAACGGCCGGCGATGCGCTGCTTCAGCGAGACGGGACGGTCGGAGCAGGCGAGGAGCGTCGGGTCGTGATTAGACTCCAGCACAGCGCACGTGGCTTGGGCGAGCGCGTACTTCACAGGCAATGTCGGCACACCCATGTCCGTTGCGACGAAGAGTGACGAGGTGTCGTCCGAGAAGAGATATCCAACCGTGTCGGCGGCATCGTGAGGGATGGAAAAAGCGGACACGGAAATGTCGCCGATCGCGAAAGGTTCTCCCGTCTCGAATATGCGCCAGCCGTCCTCGACGCCAGTCAGCGTGGCGATAGCGTCCGCTGTGTTGCCGTTCGCGTAGAGCGGCACAAGTGGGTGGCGCTTGTGGAAGGTGGCGATCCCCTTGCAGTGGTCGTCGTGGTCGTGGGTGAAGAGGACGGCGGTCACGTCGGCTGGACACACGCCGCATGCGGTCATGCGCTTTTCCAGCTCGCGGCACGAGAAGCCGCAATCCAGAAGAAGAAGAGTCCCTCCCGATCTGACTGCAAGCGCATTCCCCTTTGATCCGCTCCCGAAAACACGTAGTTGCATTTTAGATTGAAGATTGAGGATTGAAGATTGTGGAATGAGGGACGACGATTTAAGAATTAGGGGAAGGACGATGTGATTGGATGTTGGCACGACTAGTCTTTATGGATGCACACAAGATGGCCGCGAGTTCGTTTGCTTCACTGATAATGCCCTTGAGCCGAGTCGGGCGAACAAGTTCTGTATCTGCAATAACCTCTAGCCAGTAGATTGTTTCTTGGCATTCGGAATATGCGATTGAGATTTTCGAGGTGAAATCTTTCTGAGATCGCCCGTAACATGCCTCTCGATAGTTCGCACCTATCGATGTGCCAGAGCGGATGACTTGCATTCCGATCGCACGACCAGAAATAGTGTTCGGCAACGAGTCGGCTAATTTGACGATTCGTCGCGCGAATCCACGTGTTCTAGTTTGCAAGTCTTCTGGTGTCATGCCATCTCCTTGATTGCAGATTGTAGATTGTAGATTGCAGATTGATCCAACTCCCCAATTCTCAATCCTCAATTCTCAATCTTCAATCCTCAATCCTCAATCCTCAATCTTCAATCTTCAATCTTCAATCCTCAATCCGATGGATCTTTTCGTTTGCGGCGGCGACTTTCGTGCGGAGCGTCTCCTTGTGTTCATGAAACTTTCTTCTGAGGGCGGCGTCCGATGTGCCAAGTATCTGCACTGCCAGAAGCGCGGCGTTGGTCGGGCCTGCGCTGCCCACGGCGACGGTCGCAACCGGCACGCCGGACGGCATCTGCACCGTAGCGTAGAGCGCATCCAGTCCGTTAAGCGCTCCGCCCGCCACGGGGATGCCGATTACCGGAAGCACGGTGCCTGCAGCGAGAACGCCGCCAAGGTGCGCTGCGCCGCCAGCGGCGGCGATGATCACTTTGATCCCGCGTGACTCGGCCGTCTTCGAATACTCCAGCGCGACGTCTGGCGTGCGGTGCGCGCTGATGACACGCGTCTCGTACGGGACGCCGAATCCATCGAGCGTCGCGCAGGCCTTCTGCACTAGGGGCCAGTCG
>Ga0265298_10000830_pt1 | contig 45784 bp, 63 predicted proteins | sample AusTroGonzalo_MG_3_FD_193486 | JGI IMG/M metagenome (GOLD analysis project Ga0265298, IMG submission 193486) | Bovine rumen microbial communities from tropical cattle in Woodstock, Queensland, Australia - Gonzalo_01 | ecosystem: Host-associated > Mammals > Digestive system > Stomach > Rumen ...
CTTTTTCAACCTGTGACATAGCCTTGTATGCTTCCTGTTCTGCCTGCGTCAGTTCTTCCGCAAGTACCAAAGCGTCAAGCTCGTCCTCTGATAAGTTCTCATAGAATTTCTTTTCATCAGCTGATAACTCTCCGCCGGTAAGACCTGATACCATTTTTTTAATCTCGTCCTGTGACTTGCCGCTTACATTTGCTCTCATCTGTAGCATGATATCCATAAGCGACTTAATCTTTTCTTCTCCCGTTGTGGGATCTATTTCCGTTATGGATACGCCGAAAGCATCCATTGCCTTCTGTGCATCCTTTGTAGGCTTAACCATTCTCGTGAAGATGTTTCTCAGTGCAGTACCGGCCATATTAGCCTTAACGCCGCTGGAAGCCATAAGACCTGTGGCAATAGCCACATCTTCAATCGTGAAGTCCAAAGCTCCGGCAACTGAACCTGCGTACTTGAACGTTGCTCCCATCTTCTCGACATTTGTATTGCTGTTCATAGCAGCGGCGGCCATTACATCAGCCATTCGCCCTGCTTCCTCTGCCTTCATGTTAAAGGCCGTGAGGTTGTCTGTTACGATATCAGATACAAGTGCAAACTCTTCTCCTGATGCCGTAGCAAGTGCAAGTACCGGCTCGATACCTGCCAGGATCTCTTCTGTTTTCCATCCTGCCATACCCATGTACTGCATAGCGTCAGCTACTTCTGTACCGGAGTAAATGCTTGTCCTTGCCAGTTCCCTTGCTTTTTCTGTCAGCTCGTCCATCTGTGAGCTGTCTGCTCCGCTAATAGCCTGTACCGTGCTCATAGCGGCTTCAAATTCCATTCCTGCATTGGTTGCGGCGGTGCCAATACCTGCGACTGCCACCGCTGCAAGCTCTGCCGTTCGCTTTATAGTGTTCAAGGCTTTTTTGCCGACACTTTCAATCTTGTTAAAGCCCTGGTCAAGAACCGAAAATGTTTCATCAGCTGTCATTTGCTTCAGCTTCTTGACCTCTTTCTTAGTCTGCTTAAGGGTATTAGTGAAAGTCTTGTCGATTTCACCGGCGATTCTTACCATTAGCTTGTATTCTTTTCCGTTCATCTATTACCTCACCAACTTCCCTTATAGTGTCTACCCATTCCCCTATCGGCATTGCAGACAGGCTATCTAATCCTGTCCGCAACGTCATAGAGAGCTGGATGTTTATTTTACGGATTTCTCGTATGTCTTTTATGCCTATCCCTAATTGAATAAAAAAGACCTTACCTTGTTCCTCACATTCCTACAATCCTTCAAAGGAAGTGCCTTGAAAAACTCTATGGGCTGTCCTGTTGCCCTTGCTGCTAAGGCAAGAGCGTAGTCAAGTGACATTTCCGGTACCAGATCGTCAGCGTTCTTTTTTCTAACTGCCCTGTCAATCTTTGCAAGGTCCGCACCTGTCAGCTCTTCCAGTCCTTCAAGGTTTAACTCGGTATAAGTCTCACCTTCAAATACAAAGGGTTTCTTAAATTCAACTATGAGTTTGTTTTCTTCTTCGTCAGTTTCTTTTTCTTCTGCATCAAATCCGAGAGCCTTTTCAAACTCTTCGTCATTCTCTTCTGCTGCGTAATTAAGTTCGTTATCCATGTCTTTACCTCTTTTCTTTGTGTAAATGGTTTAATATACAAAAAGTACCGGCTTCGGCTGTATAGCCTGCCAGCCGGTACTATTGAAAAGGAATATGTTACGATCAGCTGTAAGCCTTGATCTTGGCCAGCATATCCTTACCCTTGATCTTGTAAACGCTGTTAAGCTTGTCATACTCCATAACAACCTTTCCGTTTACCTCAATGAGGTAGTAGAAAAGTTCAAGAGTAACCTTGCTCTCCATCATCTTACCGTTTTCAAGCTTGCCGGGATCAAACTTCTTAAGTCTGCCTCTTTCTACGATCCTAACAGGTCTGTAGGTGAGTGCTCCGGTGCCTCTGTCTGTCAGCTGCTCCGAACCTCTCATAGTGATATCTACGGGTGTTGAAGGATCCATGATAGAAAATACATCATCATCAAGGTTTCTGAAGTTGATCTCCTGCTCTAAGGAACCATACTGTCCGGGAACGGAAGTCTCATAAGTTCCGAGTATTCCGGCTCCGTTGATTGTCTCAGTGATGGCATCCATTGTAGGAAGGGTGGTAGCACCGGTTACACCAATGCACTTGTTGCCCTTGCCGTACACATTGTAGTTGTTGATAATCTCAGGTATCAGTCTCTCGTTACCCATTATGCTTCACCTCCCCCAAGTGCTTCTTCAACCATTGAAGGATCATATTCAAGTATGTCAAGTACATACTCAGCAGGAGTGTAAGGAGCAAGGTACTCTCTGAATACAATCTTGCCGTTCAATACATCACCTATCTGGTTATCTTCCTGGCGGTACTCCATGCGGAGACCGGCACACTTGTCAGATGCAACAAGGCTGTTAGCAAATACATTTTCAGAATCAACGAAGGACTCAATAAGTCTGTAGTTTGCAGGATCATCAATCTTTTCAGCGTAGGTAACGATAAAGCGGTTGCCCCACCATGAGAAGAATCTTCTGCAAGCAATCCATCTGTCCTTAGGATCTGTTGTTCCGGGATATGCTGCTGTATTGTTGCCCCATGAACGGAAACCGTTATGGTTAACAGCTGTAACTACGCCGATAGCGTTAAGCTCGTTTGCCTGATCGTCGTCAAGATAGATCTCGTTGCCGTCAGCATCACACATAGCACTTGCCTTAATAGGCTTGTTTGAAGGTGAAAGGCTGGGAACGTTCTCATTGTTGATATCTGTATAAACACACATAGCAACATAGAGAGCCGAGTAAGGCATCTTCTTTCCGGCATACATAGCCATAGGCCAAACACAGATCATATTCTCGTTAAGGAAACCAGCTGCTGCCTTCTTAGCTGCTACGTCAGTATAAACCTGAGCACCGCTTGAAGTGGAGTCGATATCAACTACACATTCACAACGGAATTTGCTTGAAAGCTTGTAAGCCTTCTCTGAAAGAGCAAGACCTACTGAAGCTGTCTTTGAGAATCCGGGAGCTGCTAAAAGCGAGGGTACAACCTGAAGCTTTGTGTAAACTTCGTCTGCACACTGGATACCAGTATAAACACCTGTAGAAGTTGAATAGGATCCTATAATTTCTGCTGCGGTAACTCCTGTAGGAGCAAGCTTATAGCCGGTAACATTGATCGCTGTAACACCGGCAGCAAGAACAGTGAATACTACATAACCGTTTGCGTCGTACTCTACTGTGTAATCGTCGTCAATATCAAGAACGGTGACTCCGTTCTTGACAACGAGATCATTGTCAATCAGGACTCCCTTTGATGTGCTGACACCGACCTTGTTTGAAAGAGTGATTGACTCGGTGTATGCTGCTTTGTGATTAGCGTTTGAAGGATCGAGCACGTTGATGAAAACTGCCGGACCTACTCCAAAAGCCTTGAACATTGCATCTGCACAAGCACTTAAGGTGTAGCTGTCATAGTCGTCAGAATATCCGAAAGCGTCTGCAAACTCTGCAAATGTATTACAAAGTATAGGCTTGTTGACTGCTTTTGAAATGTCTGCCGCTAAGTTAACTGCTGATGTTCCTACAAAAACCGGAACGAAACCATCAGTACTCACAGGTGCAGGAATGCTTGTAGGATTTTCCATAATCCTAATACCGTGATTGTAAGGCATCTTTTTTTCCTCCTGTTATTTTGTTTAACCCCTGATACGCTGGGCTACATTCTTGTAAATGATAGCCAACGCTCCGGTTTTAAGTTTTATTTCCTTGACTGCCGACGGGATCTCGTCTATCGTGACAAACAACTGTCTCATAGGCTTGTATGATGTTATTGCATCTTCAATCTTCTGGGGCAGCTTTCCATCAGCATAGACTATTCCGTGTCTGATAAGATTAGGAATCGTCGGCCCGATATACATTAAGTTCTGCTCTGCTGCCTTTTTCGGTTGCACCGGTGCAACTTCGGCAGTAAGCTCGCCACCGTCAATGGTAACGCTAACTTCCTGTACATCTTCCTGTTCTATCTCTTTGGACTTAACATCCTCTGATTTCTGCTTCTTAGGTTTCATGCAAAAGGATCCTCCTTTCTGACTGCGGCTATCCTAAAATCAAGATTGCACGCTCCGATAAAGTACGGATAGTAATTATCTTCCTGTGCTACCCAATTCCATTCTCCGGTATAAGCAGCCTTATTTCTGAGGTTGTTATCCCTGTGAAACCTCAAATATATTTCCTGGAAGATATTTTGTAGATCCCTGTATCCCTGACTGTCGTTATCTCCGTCCCAAACAGCGGCTATAAGACACACGGACACAACGTAGTTACTGTTTCTCTCCCCTGTATCATTTCCCCTTATCAGTCTGATTATGATATAGGGTACCGGCATTTCGTCCTGAGAATAATCAATATCCAGCTTCGGCAGGTCCTGCTTGTAAACGTTTATCGGTATGAGGTCGCCCTTTTTACATTTGTACCTCCAATCCTTAAACAGTTCGTTAAGCTCTTCTTCCAAAGCATCAATCAGTTCAAGTGGTGTCATATATCCTCCAGCTATTTAACATACTTTGGTATAGTCTTCCTGATCTCTTCGGCTAAGGTTCCGTACACCGTACTGTCTATCTTCTGCTTGTAAACTATTTCTTCGCCTTTGGCTTCGGTTGTAGAATACAAGGACCTTAAAGCTTCTTTCCAGGGTTTATCTTTCATGTGGGTTCCCGGTACACGCTCTGCAAAAGCAAAGTGTCCGTTTGTATATCTGACTACAAACGCCCTGTATTCATCTCCGCCTGAGCCTAACCGGAGTCCCATCTTTTTAATTCTGGCACCCTTTAAGGTTTTGGCTTTGATATAGTCCGGTGCTCCTACACTTCCGGGATAGTAAACTTCAGGCTTTACGGTATATTTCAAAGTGTCCTTTGCTTTACTCTTTGCAACTATTGTGGCGTAAAGCTTGGTTCCCTTTGCCTTTTCAATCTTGTTTACTGCTCTGTAGCTCCGATATCCGCCCTGAAGCGTATATCTGTCTTTGGCTTTTGATGCCATCTGTCTTTCAACTACTTTTGCCGTATTGTTTATGGCAGCTCTCAGGATGTATCCTGTCTTGTCTCTCGACAAGCCTAAGTCCATTTCCAGCTCTGCCAGTCCTTCGATTGAAACCTTATAACCTATCATATCTCGCCCTCCTTTAAGTCTCGTTAGAGCCTAAAGAAATGGAGTATATCCCGTATTCATCCTGTGCATCAGAAACAAGATACTTTCGTCCGTCCAGTATCAGTGTCCTTCCGACTGCCGGTAGAGAGTTGAAATGCTTGTTGAACTCGTCTGCAAGAACATATATCATAACTTCCTTCAGGTATATTCCGTCTCCGTGCAGTGAACGGTTGTACTGATATCTCTTTTCACGGGATATCTGTTCGTAATCATCCACCTGACATTTCAACGTCTGGCCATTGATTATATGTTCGTCGCTAAATTCCTCAATGTTCAGGAACACATCCGAACAGTCGTTATGAATTATATCCTTGAATGCTGACATATCCGTTCTCCTTATTTCTTTCTCTGAGCAGTCTTAGGTACTTTGCCTACAAGATCATTACCGTCTATGTCCTTCTCTCCGTTGGATACTTTTCCGAAAAGTCCCGGCTCCGCCGTGGCCATAGCCGCCTTCGGTGCCTTGCTTTCTTCCTTCGGTACCCATGCAGCACTTTTATAGTACAGCCAAGCCGCTACCATTTCAGAATCATCTGCCGGTAACGTCTCGCCTTCGTGGTACTGCCTTGACCTGTAGAGTATGAGTCTCTTTGCCACAAGCTTCTCATTGTCGTGCTCGCCTTCGGGGGCTGTATTTTCAACAGCCCCTTCCTGCTCGCTCGTTGATGAAGTTTCTTCAAAGCTCGTCTCTATAGGCTCTACGGATTTAGTTACGGTTTTCTTTTTGGTAGTAGCCATAAGCCGCCTCCTTTAACCGATCTTTATAAGGATCACTGTATCAGATGCAGCTGCTGCCGCTGCCGCAAAACCTGCCTTGGGATAGTAAACGGGTGTTCCGCCGCCGTCGTTTGAAGCCTCGGTGATGCCGGTGCCGTCAAAATAAACGTCAGTGCCTAAAGCGATAGCATTCGTGCTTGTCTTAGCCACTTCGAATACACCGGTAACATGAACGCTTCCAACATCGCCATCAGGAATATCATTACCGATTACGCCGATTCTTCCTGTTGCGCCACTGCCAAGAGTAACAACAGTGCCGGCAGTAATCTTTGAACCGCTTCCATTAGGGTAATCAAGGCTTTCGCCTCTCTGCCAGTATTTAGCTGTAGCCATGTCTTTTTTTACCTCCTTATCATGATAACGGATTAGCAACCGTTGTGCCGGGGTTCTTAACTGCTCCACGGAAGTCCATAACGTTAACGCCCCAATCAAGGTAAATATCCCAAACGAAGCCGAGCTGTCCGGCAACTTCCATTCTGCGAATGGTAGGAATTTCCTGACCGTTGAGATAATCAACTTCCATGAATGCGGTATCCTCTTTTGCTCCAACGAGGAACCAGGGCATAGTGTTACCAAAGCCGCCGCAAAGTACATTGATTGTAGGATCTTCTACAACCTCAATGCTGTTAGCGTAGCGATACAGAGGGTTAACTGCCTGAGTATTGCCGCTTGTGTTGATTGTTGCACTGTGAAGTACTGTGTAAACCTCAAATGCCAAACCAACGGGAACAACAAGTACAGCAGGACGAACAATAATAGGCTGTCCGAACTGGTCTGTCTGTGTCTGAAGAGCCATAATCATCTTCTGAAGTGCGGCCTGGGTGATGCCGATACCGGTAGCAAGAAGGTTCTTGTGGCCTGATGTGAACAGTGCTGTTCCGTCATAGATTGTAGCATTGTTTACTATAATCTCGTAAACCTGCTTGTTGATGGTCTTTCTTGCTGATGCTGCATATCTTGCAGGAAGAGAAGTTACAAGCTCGATATCATCATTGATGAATGCCTGACGTGTCAGGGTGAACTGACGGCCATAGGTCTTTAACTGTCTTGTAGGAAGCTTCTCGTCTGAGGGCTTGTCATGCTTAAGCTCTCCGCCTTCAGGTACAAGTAAGAACTCGCCTGTAGGTCCAGCCAGATAATTGTTGTCGTTTACCTTGAAGTCCTTTAAGGTGCCTTTCTTGGTGAAACGGTCAAATGTTACCTGTGCTTTCTTGTGTCCCTCAACGTATGCCTTGTTAATAGCATTGTCAAGGATTGAAGGAAAAGCAGCTGTAGGGTTAAAGAACTGTCTGTTTGCCATTGTGAAAAGCTCGTCGCTTGACTTACGGTTAAGCCCGGCCTCGCCTGCTGTCTCAATGAACATATCACGGAGTGACATAGACATAAGCTCTCTTGCGCCTTCTGCCGGATTCTCAACCTCGATACCTGATCTCATAACAAGAGCGTCACCGGCTGCTCTACGGAACTTGTCCTCTTCTGATGCGGTAACTGTTACATCAGCTGTTCCTCTTGCTGAAATGGGTGCACCGTTCTCCATAAGTTTTGAAAGAACTGCCTGGCGTACGCCTTCAACACTCATTCCGCTGTTAACGTAGGATGCACTCTCGATACCGAAATGGCCGCAGATGTTCTCAATCTCACGGATACGGTTTCTTTCAGCTGTTCTAACTGCTTCAAGGTCAGGTGTTGCCTGATTCTGAGCGTTAGCCTGAGCCTCTGCCTGTCTTTCAGCAGCGTCTAACTCGTCAAGCTGTCTCTGAATGTTGTCCCACTCGTTCTGCTCTTCGGCAGTAAGCTCTCGTCCAGCGGCTCTTGCTGTGTCAAGAAGCTCCTGCTGCCTTCTAAGTAATGCTTCTCTCATTTGTTTTTTCTCCTTCCTAAGGATTTGTTATTATTTATTTGGAGCTGCTTTTCCAGATAGTAAAAGCCGCTTGTTCCCGTGCTCTTTGTTTCTGTGTTTTCCGGTTCTGTCTTAGCCTGATGCGATCTTCCGACTCCGACTGTAGGATCTGCCGGAATACTCACTATTGATATCTCGTAGGGAGTCCATCTCGTAGCAATGTCGCAAGGCCCGGTAAATCTTCCGTCGCTTGATTTTTTGTTTGCTGCTACCTCTTCCCAGATTTCAACCATATACCCGACGGATACTCCCTTAAGAGTTCCGGTCTTAACTTTCTGATAAACGATCTCTGACTCTGCATCTTCGTCAAACTCGACTATTGCCTTGCCTCTGAGTTCTTTTATCTCTGCACTTATGATCTTGCCTATAACCTTGTCCCGGTTATGATTGAACAGGAGTACGCCTATGCTGTTCAGTCTGTCAAGATTGACTGCGCCTTCAGCGTGGGATAGTATCTCTGTTCCCCACCATCTGTCGTAAGGTTCCTCTGAAGAGAACGAAAGTTCAAACCTTCGCCCGTTACCTTCGCCTTCAACAGCTCTGATAGAGTTGATGTTCAAACACCGCTGGAGCGTTCCGCTCTGCTCTGTACTTTTGTTCTTTACAGGATCTGCCATTCTCTGCCTCCTTTCCACATCTCCCGAAACTGTGGAAATGTAAGTTTTATATCAAGCCGTACCGTTTTACAGTATCAGCTTATTTGTCGGTATCACTGTCAGGCATACTAAGAGATGTAATTTGTCCGGCATTGCCAAACAGGATACTGTTAAGATCAATACCGAGTCCGGCAGCATAATTGATAACCTCTGCCATATCATTAAGCTGTACTCTCCAGTCCTTGCCATTCTCTGAGCAAACCTGCTTAAAGGTTTTCTGCCCGGTCTCCAGTGCTGTACGGTCTGCCGTGGATTCCTTGACGGGATCAATCCAGGGCTTAGGTGCCTTAATCCATTCGTGGCTTAAGTATCTTTCTTTCTCGTTCTCGTCCCAGAATTTAGGGATATTGAGCTTGCCGCAAAGAACAGCTGATATTATGAACGTCTCGTATATCTCATCCATAACCTCGTTGAGCAGTTCCCTTTCAGACTGGCAAGTAAGATCATCCTCGATTATTCCCTGCCTTGCAGAAGAATAATTACTCTCAGACATATCTCTTGACATTGCCTCGTAGCTTATGCCCTGTCCTGCTCCTATGAGTCTCTGCTGAAGCTTCGTAAAGCTGGTGGCATCTGCTGCCTGACCTGCCGGATTGACAACTTGTACTTCGTCTCCGGCGTTCAGTTCTTTAATCATGCCAGGACTAAGCATCTTTCCGTCATAGCTCGTTCTTTCGCTTCCGCCTACTCCTGGCCGTCCTATGCCGGTTGTAGGAATGGATTTTTTGATAAATACAGACAGACAAGCTTCTATTCTCTGCTTAACAGAGGTTGCCATCATAAACTCGTTAACATCTCTTATTCTCGTTATGGTTGGTGCCATATCGGACATTTCACGGATCTGTGAAGGTCTTTTCTTGGTGTAGTAGAATATCACATCATCAGCTTTAACCCATACAGGTTCCCGGATGCTCATACCGTCAAGGTCGTACTGCTTGATAAAATATCCAACAGGCTTATTCCACTGGTTATACTCTATGCCGCCAACTACCTTGTTTCCGCTGTTATGTGGAGTCATGGTATCGCCGTCCAGTTCATCAACTTCCACCATCTGAAGCTTGAAAGGCACGAAACCGTCTGAAGTATATCTTTTAACAAACAGTATGCCGCCGTCTATCTTTTTTCTCTCTACCGCCATCCTGAGCATCTGGTTAAGGCTCTGTGTTCCGGTAACATCACAGTTACGCTTCTTGCACCACTTCTTCCATGCCTTTTCTATTATCTTGTCGAGTTCAGGATCTTCCGTCTGAGCCTGAAGTGTATAGCCGCCGCCTATTATGTTTCTTTCAAATGCTCCGATAACAGAGTTCATAATATCGGAATTGCGTTCAAGGTCTCTTGCCCTTGCCAACACTTCCATGCGGCTATAGCGGTCTGTAAGCTCTGCTGACTGTATGCCTGCTCTCCAGTTCTGATTAGGTCTGTCATAATTCCCGGCATCATAATTTCTTAACCAGTCATAAGCTCTTCTGTATGCTTCTCGCTCATAGGCTGCTTTTGGGCTAAACCTTGCCACTATTGAATCTATAAAACCCATAAAAGCCTCCTTTAGCGTCTATCGAAAATTGCTACATAACAGTCGTCAAACAACCCTGTGTTGTTCTCTGCCTGCTCCTGTGCCATAAGATCATTTTTAATCTTGTAAAGTTCCTTAAGGTCTGCCCTTTTAAGATATCGGGATCCTATTTTGTACTCCTGGCCAGCTACGGCAATTTTGTATATAGCATTATTAACTTCTTTCAGAAGCTCGGATGTAGTCATTATGGGCTGAGTCTCAACCGTGACTTCCTGAGTTCTCCCTATTGCCATGTATCTCACCTTCCTTTGCCGTTATCCTAACCAATTCTTCTGCTCTGATAGCCATTCATTTTGATTGTATTTTTCTTCCGGTGCCGCTTCTTCCTGTGTCTGTTCCCTGCCTAAGCTCTCCTGTTCTTTAAGGTGCAAGCTTCGCACTCCGAGGATATCGGCAGCGGCCATATTATAGACTTCAGTATCTAAGAAATGGTTGTCTGCGTGGCTGTGCTTTGGCTGCCATACCTGTTTAATTCCGCCGCCCGATACCTTGACATTGACTTTCTCTTCTGCCGTAACCTGATTGCAATATTCATCATCAATGCCATTGAATACCATCCAGCTTCCCTTGCCGTTAGGCTTCTGCATCCTGCCGGCTATCATATCCTTGTACTTGCCGCCATCCACAAGTACTAAGGTCATACCATAAGCACTACTTCCCTCTTTGTTGATCTTGCTCAACTTGTAGTGTGAAAGCTGTGCGTGAGATGAACCTTTGACCGGTAAAGACCAGTCGCTGTGTGACATACAGAAGTCATAAACATCATCAGTCTGATCGCCGGAGTCCACAAGGCATAACTGAACAACCATTGCGGTACCGTCCTCTTTTCTGTATTCCAGGTTCATTACTCTGTCTATCTCTTCAAAGGACAATGCCTGTCCTCTTGTAATCAGCTGACTTGTGAGGAAATCTCCCCACGCCCTTATGCTGTAATACAGTGATGTTTCCTGTACGTCTACTCCGGCAGTTATCATCTTCGCCCATGCTGGAACAATAAACTCGTCAACTTCGGTCTGTCGCTCCCGTACAAGGTCTGCATCCGTCTTAAGCTTCGTCTCTTCCCACGCTTCGGCAAGCCAGCTGTTCGTAAAGTTCTGCAGCTCTTCAGGATCATCCTTAGACTTTAGAAACTCTCTTGCTACATCTGCAAACCTGACGAACGGGCTGTACAAGGTATTTATCCAGAATGCCACGGATTGTGGAGTTTCTGCCTTCTGTCTGACTGTACGCCACTCACCCTTTTTGAGCATTGTGCCTTTGTCGGCATCCGTTATGATGCAGCCGCACTCCTGGCAAACATAATTCGCCAGCTCTGCCCTGTCCTCATAGGTCATGCCCTCGCCCTTCGGGAATCGGACATTTGAAAACTTAAGCTCTATATATTCTCCGCAATGCGGACACGGTACAAAGAAATGTTTTTCACAATCTGCACCCTCTTTGGCTTCCCAGATATGCCCCGTCTTTACAGTCGGCGTGGAAGTCATATATATTTTCTTGTTGTGGAAGGTCTTAGTTCTTTCCTTTGCCAGCTTTATAGGATCAGCTTCCTTTTTGCTGGCTCCGGGATACTTGTCAACCTCGTCAAGAAATAGAAATCGAATTGGCTTTGTCGCAAGTCCTGCCGGTGAATTACTGCCGACAAGGGATACAAACATGCCGTCTAATTGCAATTCCAGCAGTTCGGATTTATCATCATATCTCTTAGCAAGATCAGGTGACAGCCTTATCATTGGCTGTATCCTGTTTCTGGAAGTCCACTGTGCTATCTTGTCTGTAGGGTAAACAACCATAGTAGGTGACGGATCCTGACTGATGATGTAACCTATCATGTTCATCATAGCTTCGGTACCGCCTACCTGTGTCGGCTTGCAGAATATGATCTCATCCGTAGTATAGTTGTTAAACTCATCCATTATCCCGACAAGATACGGTGTTGTGGTGTTATTCCACGGACCGGGAATAGCTGACGTAGCAGAATCGAGCTGCCTGTATCGCTTCGCCCATTCGGATACCGGAATATCTTCAGGTGGTAAAAGCAGCTGTAAAGCTTCGTAAAAGTACTTTTTGACCGGGAATTTCTCAAATTCGAATTTATTTTTTCTTCTCATTGAGGCTCCTTCCCACCGGCTTCGGGACTTCTTCCTCTGTCTCTTCCAAATATGCACTTACTACGAAACTTCTAAGCATTGTCTTGATATCTTCCTGTAATGCTTTTTCAAGTTCGCTTACCTCTACTGGCTTTAATCGTCCGCCCAGCTGTCCGGCTATTCTGTCGGGAATACTGAGAACAAAGTTTCTGACTACTAATATCTGCCGGCTGAAGTCTATCTTTGCATCCTCGTAAGGAATGTACTTGCCGGCCTGTATGTCTGTTCTCAGCCTGTGTAGCTCGCCCTGTGACTCTTTCAGTGCTACTTCTGCCTTAAGCTTCTGTACTTCAAGCTCTGCCCTGGCTTCGCTCTTTCTTCCGTTCGCCCTGTCCGTCAGAAACTTAATGTATCTTTGTAAGGTCGAAACAGTCTCAAATTTAACGCCTTTTTCCTTGTCCGATTTCTCAATCGTCTTGTCAAACATCAGCTGCTCTACCCTTCGGGAGGACAAGCCTATCAGTTGACAAAGCTCGTCCTTCGTGAGAAACGGTCCCAGAGTCGGTATCTCTTCCGCAGGTTGCACCGGTGCAACTTCTGCCTTGACAGAAGTTCTTTTCTTCGGTGCCTTTTTGGTGGTCTTGCGTTTCTTTTTCCGGGTAGATGCTTTTGTGGTAGCAACTGGAACATTTTTATCATCAGAGGTTTGCTCTGTTGAGTTTGTTTTAGGAGCATCCTTTTCAGGAGTCGCCTTAGTTGTGGTATTCCTGGCAGTAGTTTTCTTCTTCTCTGCCACGGCAGGGGCTTTAGTAGTCGCCTTTTTTTCAGGTGCTGTCCGTTTTGTTTTGCTGGCAGTCTTTTTAGTGGCCGGCTTCTTCGCCTTTTTCTCCGACTCAGGATCTTCCGTCAGAGTCTCTTCAGGTGTTGCCTTAGCTTTCGGCTTAGTTGTCGCCTTCTTGACAGGCTTTTTGATACTTGCCTTTGTCTCAGTCTTTGTAACTTTCTTTGCTGCCATGCTTCCTTTCTCCCCATAAACAAAAAAGCAGGGCTTTCCGGCTCTGCTTCATCTCGTTTTTCCACGGTATCATAATATCACTTTTCAATCTACCATTGTCTACCTTTTTATCCCTACGGGATAAAGTCTGACAATTTCCAAAATTTCGCACGAAATGTCAAATAATTTTTGCTTTTTATCCCCAAAAACGTTGCGCTCTCCCCGCCCCGCATCCCTGGGGTGGGGGTAGGAAGTACCTTTTACCCCCTATAGACCATAGTCTATAGGGGGTAAACCTGCTGATCCGGAGCTGTCCGGGCTGGTGCTTTCCCAAAGTAAGATCAGGAAGTATTCTCTTTACTTCCTGAGCTTACTTTGGAGCAGTCCTGGCTTTTTGGCTTCTGCTGTTCCTTCTATGTTGTGCGGCTTTTTTCGGTCCTGGCTGCTGATCCTGGCCGCCGGGCTTTTGTCGTTGCTTCTTTTTTGGATCCGTTCCGGCTTTTCTTCCAGCTGTTGCCGCTGGCCGCCGTTCTTTTTTGGGCTGCTGATCCTGGCCGCCGTCGGTCCTGGCCGCCGGTCCGGGGCTTCCTTTTCTGCTGCTGTTCTTCCAGCTGCTGCCGCCGGGCCTTTTGTTCCTGGCCGCCGGTCCTTTGTCGGCTGGCTGTTTGCTGCCGTCGGTCCTGGCTGCCGGCCCTTTGTTTGTTTCTTTGTTCCTGGCTTCTTGTTTAGCTCCGGCAGCTGATCCGGCCGCCAGGCTTCTTGTTTGCTGCCGTGGATCCGTTCCGGCTTCCTGGTTGCCGGGCTGCCGGCCTTCTGTCTGTTTATCTGTCTGTATAGTCTATATATACTCTATGTCTATATGTCAGACAGTAGAATCTGTTTTGACTCTTTTCAAGCTGGTTTTGTTTTTCCTGGCTTTTTGCTTGTTCCTGTTTTGTTTTTGTTTTCTGTTTTTCCTGGCTTTTTTTGCTTCCAGAGCTGCCGCCGGGATCCTTTTTGAATATTTTTTTAATCCCTGCAAGCCCTTATTTTTCAGGGCTTCCGGGGATATCCGGAAAAGTTTTTTTAATTTTTTTCAAAAAAGGGGTTGACAAACAACGCAGAGCGTGTTATTATGCAATCACAACGAAACAACGCAGAGCGTGTTAAACAAGAAACGAGGTGTTGAATATGACGAACTTATTAAACCAACTTACAAAAGACTTTAACCTAACAAGCAGCCAGGCAAGAAAAGCCCTTGAAAATGAATTGAAGCAGGTTAAAGAGTGCAACGGCTGGCAGGATCTGAACGGACTCACAGAAACAATATACCACTACTTGAAAAATCAGGAAGCTGCAAGAGATGAAATGTATCCCGAATACAAGCAGATCAGAAACTACCTTGACAGCGTAAAGATCAAATACAGTCAAGCAGATAAAGCAGAGTTTAGCGACGACTGGAACCGGATCAAGTGCATTATAGGACTCAAAACACTATCAAGCAAGGAAGGCCAGGAAGTCACAACAGCATTGAAAGAGCTTAACGAAATATGCGGCCAGATATTCGACAGTGAATGCAATACACAGTTTGGTTTTATCCAGCTTGTAAGCTACTTACAGAACATCCCTTCAAAGTATGATTGTTTTATCAAGTCTTTACAGGTTAACGGCTACGACCTGCCGGGGATGATGAAAGAAGCAGCTGCAAGGCCTGAAGTCAAAGCAACAGCTTACAGAGTAGAAGAAAATAAACAGTATAACTCAAAAGAGATCTATTTTGAAAAGATGCCCTCAAAGCAAACAAGAGAAAATCTTAAAAAGCTTCGCTTCAGATGGCACAATCTGAAAAAATGCTGGTACGGCTTCGCAACTATGGAAGCAATAAAAGCAGCTTGTTAAAACCTGCCGGGCTGGTGCTCCGCCGGGGTCCGATCCCCCGGCCGGCATTCCTTAAAAAGGATCAACTAAAAAATCACATAAAAGAAAGGTTAAACGGTGGAAATTATGACAGCTTACACAATCACAAACAATGCGGCTTTTGGAAGTAAAGAGATCACATTTAATGGAATCCCCTCAAAGGAAATCAGAGAAGCCCTGAAAGCCTTAAAATTCAGATGGCACGGTGTAAAAAAATTATGGTATGGATACGCCGAAGAGTCAGAGCTTGAAAAAATTTGTGGCGGCAGCACTGAAAAGATATTAAAGACCGAGAAAGAGGCACCTAAGAAAGAAAAGGCTCAGCCGGTTAACAAATTTGGCGTAAAGGTTGGCGACTTCTTCTCTATGTCGTGGGGTTACGAACAGACAAATCAGGACTTCTTCCAGGTTATCGCTTTAGTTGGTGCTTCTTCCGTGAGGATCAGACAGGTAGATCCTCCGCTCATTGCAGAGGATGCAATCTCCGGGATGTCAGCAGACAGAACTTACAGATTAGACACTTCAAAAATTTTACCGCCTTCCAGTCATACAGTTTTTATAAACGATCAAGAAAAGGGCGACCTTAAGAGGCTTAGATCCTACGCCGCCGACGGTGTAAGCAATCCACAAATTTATATGACTTCTTACGCCGACGCACGTTACTGTGGATCCGAAACAATCAAATGTTATGAGAGCTGGTACTATTAAAAAATTTGCCGGGCTGGTGTTCCGCCGGGGTTCGATCCCCCGGCCGGCATTTCAAAAAAATATCAAAGAAAGGTTAAAAAGGTGTAACTTATGGCTAACAAAAAATTTGAACTATTCGGCGGTTGTTTAGGTAACGGCATAACGCTCTGCAATATGGCAGAAACTGAAAACGGCGATTATAAGACAATCGGGCATATATCACCCGGCGGCCGTATTACCTGGTATGTTGACGAAAATTATATACAGTCAATCCCGGCAACGGATTATATAAAAATTATTGACTGGTCAACCGGAGCTAAAAAAGAATTTCGTCAGCAGTGGTTCAGGATCCCGGAGCTCGACAGATACTTTAAGATTTTAGACCTGCTTTATATAAAGCTTATCTCTAACAAAAAATGGCAACTTTACCTGGATGATCTCGACCTCGACGATAGCCCACGCTTCCATCAAAAATTTACAAAACTCGAAGAATATTATCTTGAAAATTATGCTTAAGGAGGAACCGACATGAACGATATCAAAAATATTGACACATTAGAAATGGCAGAAAATCTTTACAGCCTCAGCTGTGATCTCGATTATATGGACTATGAGGATACAAAAGAAAAAGATATCCAGGAGCTTGAAGCAGCTCTGGCCAACTTGAAAAATTTTGCAATACTTAACCCTTCAGCAAATAAAGAGTATGAATCTCTTTTGCTCTGCCTTGACAGGATCGTAAACAGATAAAGGAGGCCACGATCATGACAACAGATTACAAAGAATACAGCAAAATAAAAAAAGATTTTTTCAAGAAGCACTCGCTTAAAAAAGTGGATACTTCATCAATGAACGAATACGGGACATACCACAAAGAATATATCTGTGAAGATGGAGCTATCTTTTACGAAGTAATGGAACCTGAATATTGCAGGCAAGTAGTAGAATTTAAGGGTGTTCCGATCGAGGTTGAAGCAAAGCTATTCAGAACTGAGTACTGGTCAAGTGATAATGTACAAAGCAAATACTGTTATGAAAAATTTTAAGGGAGGTGTGCGGTTATGAAATATTATTCGGATTTAAGAAATCTTTTGGACCGGGCAGAAGAAAAATCTAACAAATGTATGGAAGCTCATAAGAGCAAAGGCGAGGATCCTGATAACGTCCGGCAGTTTAATAAAATATTGTTTGCCCTGAATAAGGCTTATGATATTTTAGAAGAGGCTATGCAGGATTAAAAACTTTTTCAGTATTTCTTGACATAAAAACGCAATGTGTGGTATATTTATTCAAAACACGCAATGCACACTTACAGGGAGGCTTTATATGGGTGAAAAAATAACGCAGATAAGAAAACTTACCGGACTTACAAGAAAAGACTTCGCAAAATTCTATGATATCCCCCTAAGAACTGTTGAGGATTGGGAATGGGAGAAAAGGGAACCTGCTTTATATCTTGTCAATTTTCTTGAAAGAATCGTGACAGAGGATGTAGCAGCTGGCAAATTTAATAAATAAAAAATCGCACCGGTTCAGCTCTCAGAGTTGCACCGGTGCAACTTTTATCCCTCCTTAAAACTTTTAACAATTATCTTGACCTTTTCAAATTCCAGCATCTTGTAAAGCCCCTGCTTCCAGTATCGTTTAGCCTGGCTCATGGATATATGATTTTCGTTGCAAACCTTATCCCAGCCCCAGCGGTCAATATAAAGATTTTCCATAATGGCTCTCGATAAAGAATCTACCGGCAAATAGTCCAGTAAATTCATAATGTCGTTGAGCTTTCTTTCTGCCCGGTCAATCTGTCCCTGGATCCGTTCCGCTATTTCGTCAATCCTAAAAAGAATATCAACGCTGCTGTCGTTCTTTTTGCTCTTGCCGCTTGATAATTTTTCCGTCTGTACAGCTGATAAAGGGTTTTTCAGTTCGGCTTTGATCTCTTCCCGTCTCTGCATAAGATTTTTCTTAGTCCTTATACAGTCCTTATATTGATAAAGATACTGGTTAAGATTTCCTGCATCATCTGACAGCTTCTTGTCATAATCAATTAACTTCTCCATGTATTCCCCGTCCTTAAAAATCTCTTCTGCCGTTCCTGAGCTTCTGACCGCAGTACTTGCAGTAAAAACCGCTTTGCCCTATAACGGCTCCGCAAACGGTACACAGCTCAAAACCGTGTCCGTCAATTTGAGTCCCGGTCGGTACTTCCTTCTTCATCAGTTTGGCGGCCTTTAACAAGACTGCCGACATTTCCGGTGTAAGTTCTAAAAGGTTTGCAGCTGCTGCCTCTTTCAGCTTTTCTTCTTCCTCGGTGCCTCTTTCTGCTGCCTCTTGTGCGTTGTCGTAAAACTCGCCGCCTACTGCTGCCTGTTCTATAACCCTCGCTAACCATTCAGCCTGCTCCTTATGATCTCCGAGCTTAATATTTATCGGGATGCCGCATTTTTCTATGTATCTCTTGGCACTCCATGTAATTTGATCTATCCTGACCTTCTTCATGGCTATATAGCTCCCATCTCTTTATATTTTTTCCTGCCGTCCTCAATAAGCCTGTCGGCCCTTCTCATGCAGGTATAACCGCAAAACATCAGCAATGAGCTGTTACGGTTCATTTTGTACGCCCAGCCTGTATAAAGATACGTTGAAAATTTCTTCTGACATACCGGACAAAAATAATATCTTACTCCGCCTTCAGAAACCGGGTTGTTTGACCTCCTGCATCTTTTAAGAATTGCCCTATTCTCCTGTTCCTCTGCTGCCTGTTGCACCGGTGCAACTTTTATTGTTCCGGCATCATTTTCTTTAGTCTTTGCTTCCACTTTTGAAACTGGCACACTCCGATCTGTATTTCTCAGCTCTCTTATACAGTCTTGACTTGTATCTGTTATCAAGATCGTAAACCTCGCACATCTGGGATATCTTTTTACCGGCTTCTATCCACTCCTTAAGCTTATCCTCTGTTATACGTTTATATCTTTTCTCCATATCCTCCGGCGAATCGTTGTCCTTGTCCGATATATCCTTAGTGATTTCTTTCATAGCTTCCGGTGTGATATCTATTGCCGGGTATTCTTCTTTGAGCTGTTTAAGTTCCTGTATCTGTTCTTCTGTTGCCCTTGCTGTTAAGGCCTTAAGGATCTTTACCGGCGGTTTGCTTATCTTCTCTGAATCGCTCATATTTACCAGGAAGCTGTCAAGTCCCATAGCCTGTATCTTATCCAGGTCTTTTATTTCGTACTTCTCAGCTATCAGCTGTACTATATCGTCATGGTCAAGCCTGTATAAAACCTGCATACCTTTTTCTCCTTTGCGTTTCTAAAACTTTGGTTTATTTTTCTAAATCTCAATTATCCTTATGCCCTTCAGATATAGCATAAGCTTTCTTTTGATCGTAAAAACCTTATAAGCGGAACCGTCTCCCTTGTAGCCCTTAACATCTTCTACGACCTGCTGCCCTGTGGCAGTATCCGTATAAACAAAATCCGCTATGTAAGAAAGTTCCTGCTCTATCAGCTTTCCCGGTTTCTTTCCGCCTCGCTTGCCTATTATGTCCGGTTCCCTTTGCGTGGGTATCAGAACAAATTTAACCTGCCTTTGTAGGTCTTTAATTTCTCCGGCCTTTTCCAGCATTTCGAGCTGTAAGTATCTGGCCGCTTCCTTGTGGCTATCAAAAGTCTTTCCGTCTACTTCGGTCTTGTGAGCATTGTATTTATTGTTCCCTGCTCCGAAACCCCTATAATATCTCCATGCCATTATTCAGCCCTCTAAAACCTCGTTAATCACTTCCGTTAACGCCCTATCAACTACTAATACCGTTCCCTTATCTACAAACGAGTTTGGTACAATCTTGTATTTATCTTCTCCGACAGCTGCTCTAAATGCCTCTGCATCATCAGGATGGCAGTATATGGCATACGGTCTCGATTGTATATCAATGTTCCGAAACATTCTCAGCAATGCGTTTCTTTCGTCAGCCGTTATTGTTATGCCCGTCATTTTCTTTTTTTCCTCCTGCTCTCAGCGTGATGTTTAGCGTCATACCTTAAATGGCATGGTGCACATAATGCTTTAAGATTATCATTCCTAATATCTTCAGGAATATGGTTTAGGTGTGCCACTGTCAGGGTTCTTTTATGCGTATCAAACTTTTCGCCTGGCTTTCTGCATTGCTTGCCGCATTCCTGACAAATCCATCCTGCATCCTGTTTTATTTTCAATGAAATATCCTTCCAGTTCTTGGGATATCTCTTTTTATCCATTGGCATTACCAGTCTCCATTTTTGCTAATACAATCCCATTATCAAATTGTTCTGCTACTTTGTCCGCTGCTTCTTTCGTGTCCCAGGATCCCCAATACCACAGTTCATTCATAACAAGCCTTGCGACTATATATTTTTCTGCATCATTTGGCATTCGATTCACATTGATGGTACAATTAGATTTTCCCCTCATTGCCGCCTCGTATCCATCTAAGAATCCACCTATACGACTTATAGGAGTTAAATCTGCCTTTTCTCCGGATAATTTTTCGAACCTTGCTGCCTCTTCGTTTAACAACCCCTCTTCTCCTTTCCGGGGACGGTTGCCCGTCCCCACTAAAGACAATGCCCTTTGTGTTTCTTTGTGTGATATATTATTCCCTTTGGTGCGTTAGAGGGACGTATTTACTCTGTTTTCGCTGCCGGTCTTATCTTCTCCATGGCCTGCAAGAAACTGTCAAGCTTCTGGAAGTACTCATTGTTTACCATAGTCGGCATTATGGCCGCTTTGATAAATAATCCGTCATAGGCCACAATGTATTTCTTTTTCTGTTCGTTTTCCCTGACTCTCAGCTTAAAGTATGGGCTTTTCAGCTCTTCGTTCAGTGGTGAAAGATAATCGTTATCAAATAAAAGGATCTCTCCGCCTTCAAGCTCCAGTACATCAACAATCTTTCCGTCTATCATGGCGGCAGCTTCTATCCTGCGTGTTTCCCACTCAACAACCTTCTTGTCGTCGGCTTTCATGTTAAAGTTGATTATTCCCGTAGTGGTCAACGTTCCTGCATCCTCTACAACCTCAATCTTATCCATCTGATCTTTCGTAAGATCTAAAATGATCCTTGCCTGATCCCTGCCGGATATCAGCGGCAGCCCTTCAGTGGCGTAAACCGCTACGCCACCTGCTCCCAGATACATCTTATCAACATCAATCTGTATCAGCTGTATGCAGCCTGTATTTTTAACAAGCTTTGCTATCTTTGAAATCTTCATCTGTTTTCCCTTCTTTCTACGCTTTTCTTTTCCGTCAGCTCTGCATATCTCTTTACCGCCTGCCTAAAGGCATCCTCTGAAGCCTTGCCGGGATCCTCGGAGACGGCCTCGCAAACTTCAAGGTTCATCACACTGCCGCTGTGCTGGCATCCGTCCGGCCACAAAATAACAATCCGGTGCTGTCCGTTGTGAACATGGGTGTGCAGTTCTAAGCCCTTCTCAGATACAAAATCGTATAATTCCTTAATCATTCCCATTGTCCGGTGCCTTCTCCCTTAAGCGTATGATATATGTGCTTATCTTTTCTGCTTCTTCCTGCAACTCAAATGATAAACGAGATATATCGTTCCTATCGCAAGTATCGAGCCATTTATTGCAAAGAGCCTTGATAGCTTCCGCTGTAAGCTTGATAGCTCCGATTTCATCTTCAGGACCATCTTCATCTGTACGCCCTGTATCCTCAGTTCCAGCCTGCTCTGTCTTAAGAGATATAGTATTATCGGTCTCAGATTCCCCGTTACCGTCTCTCTGCGTGCTGCTGCCCTCTTCTCTGCTGCCGTCTGTTCCTGTTCCAAGCTCTCTACTTCTATCATTTTCTGTGTCCCCTTCCTTTGCTTCTCTGTATTCTGCGTCAACAACTTCTTCTTTCTTCCAGGCGGTGCTCTTTTCGTTAACAAGTACAAGCCCGTTCTCGGTGCTTATCTTATATTCTCCGGCACAATAGCCTAACATTGTGCCTCTGGTACCGTCCTTAAGGCTTACGATTCTGTCTCCGACTTCAAGCTTTCCGAGTACTTCTGTTTTATCTCGCTCATTCTCCGCCTCGTTTCTGCCGTTCTCTGTGCCTTCAGAAACTTTCCTGTCCTCATTGCTCTCGCTCCTGCCATCAGCTGGCTCTTTGCTACATTCTTTCTCATTGTCGTTATCTCCTTGTGTTTTATTAACTTCAGTCTGTACGCTTTTTGCTTCAGGCTGGTTTTCAAGTTCAGACTGTACGCTTTTTGTCTTAGGCTGGTCATAAGTCCATGATCCCGGTTTCGGCATTATGTCCTCTGCTGCCTGTTGCACCGGTGCAACTTTCGGCTCTTCCTTCGGTACCGTAACAAACAGGTCGTTGAAAACATCCTCAACACATCCGTCGCCTTCTACAAGTTCCTTTATGTCTGCTATAACATCCTTGCCGGTAAAGGTTTTCTTTTCGCCGCTCCTTGAATTTGTGAACGTGATCTTGTCGTCAGCTTCTTCAGATACGGCTATCATAATCCTTCCGACTCCCGGAACCCTCGCCCAGAGGATCTTGCCGCCGAATGTATCAAAGAATTTCGTCTTTGCTTCCTTCTCGTCTGCGTCGTTTATGACCAAATTGCTGTAATATGCACAGTCAAGGTCTAAGAAGCGTTCCTTTTCCTTGCCGTTATCTCCTGAGAAGTAAGCCTTCCACACTCTGAGGTCAGGCGACAGCTCTCTTTCTTCCTTCAGGTTTTCCGGTGCTCCTGCTTCAATGGCTATTTCAATCGGGCTTATTTCTTCCTCTGCCTTGACTTCTGCCTTGATAGCTTTGATCTCTTCCCTTGTGAGTGTCGGCGTGATCTCGTCAATGATGGAATCCGGCAGTGTCAGCATCTCTGCCAGTTTGGAAACTCCGAAACCTTCAAACTTCGCAAGAAGCCTGTCAGAATATCCACCTTCCGAGTATCTGTCATTGATGGCAATGTATCTCGATACAACGTCTTTTGTAAGCCCGTATTCCTTAGCGGCAAACTCTGCAACATTCTTGTGACCGGACTCCTTCAATATGTCCGTGTCCCTGGCTACCTTCAGCAGGTAGCCTATCCTCACAAAACCTTCAACATTAGCCTTAAGCTCTGCTCCGAGCGTGGCCTTAAACTCTCCGTAATCATTAAATCCCACTGTTAAGTCACCCATTTTTTATCTCCTTATGCGGTTTTCTTCTTTCTGCCTTTTGTCTTGACCTGTTCGGCCTGTTCCTGTTCTTCTTCCTCGATATCCATAAAATCATCCATAAGGGCTTTAAGCACTCTGAGGTTTTTCTTTTCTTCCAGCTCCCTGATGTTCTCCGCCCTTTTTTTCTTTGAGATCTCGGCAGCCTTGCGGTCCTCTTCCTTCATCCGCTTCCTGATTTCCTTCTGCCATTCCCTAAGTGCCGGCTTAACAAGCTCTATCTCCGGTTCTTCGTCATACATTCCCCTGTGCTGTCTTATTACTCCGCCCGGCTCAACCTCTATGGTGTAGTACGGTTTGTCCGGTTCTGCTGCCTTACGCAAGAAAACAATGTATGTCTCCCTCTGGCATATCCTGTCAAAATATCTGTCCGTTGCTCCTGCACAGTGATGAAGCTGCTGCCCTTCAAAGATAATATCCGTCAGATGCTCCGGCGTTTTGATAATAAAATCATCATTCGACCATTCAAGTTTTTCCTTGATATCCTTCAGAACCTTTCTTGCTTCCGGGAATTTCTTGTCAAGCTTTCTTTTCTGCTCCCTTGCGTACTCCTTGTCCTTTCTTGCTCTGATCTCTTCCTGCCTGCGGTTACATTCCTCGACATATTCATCGTGCCTGAGCTTTAAGTCTGTCGGTTTATAAACCATCTCGTCGTTGACTTTTTTCTTCAGGTCTTTGGCCATATTGAGATAATCCTGCCACTGGTTTATCAGCAGTCTCGGATTTCCGGATATACTGGCATTGCCTGAATAGCTTGTTGTCCTCTGTTTGTCAACATAGTTTCTGATCTGGTCGGGATTCATCCTGTCAAGCATAAACGAAGCGTCGCTCCTGCTGACTTCCCACTTGTCGAACCATAGCAGAGCATCCTGCGAAATCTTTTTCTTGTTTATGAGACTCCACCTAAGCCAGCCTAAAGTTATCTTGCCGCCGTTTATGTCCCTTAAGCGGTTAATTGCCTGCCCGTCTGACAACATCAGTACTTCAGCCGCCGTATGCCCGGTATAATTCACGCTGGCCGAATCCTGATAATACAGTGAACCGCTATAGACGTTAATGTTATCTATGGACTCCCGGCACAATTTGTAGAACCTGCCCTTGTAAAGCATCTCGACAACTCCGGGTACGTTCTTATCAGTGCAGCACATACACTTGTTATAGTCCAGCTCTTCGCCTGACCTTGAAGCATATTCAAAGAACTTTCCCCACGGTTCATAGACCGTATCCTTAAAAGCCTTTGATATTGTCTCGCCGTTAGGATAAAGCCAGCCCTTGCCTGCGGTGTGATGGCAGATGTTAGACTTATAATCAAACTCTCCCCTGTATCCGGCATAATATATAACAAATGCCTTCTTACCCCTTCCCTTTGCGTGCCTGCCTATTCTTTCAAGCGTCAGCAGTATTTTGTCAGTCGGAAGCTGCTTGTACATCACAACTCTTATGGTCTCTTTTACCGTCAGAAACTTTCCGGGCTTTGATCTGTGCTCCGGCGTATCCTTGTAAATGGGATCCACCGTGCCGGTAACATAAAAGTGTCTCATAACCGAACATTCATCTGTTCCCTTAAGCTCCGATACCAGACAGCACTTAGCAGAATAGGTCATAACCTGCGTGTATCTCTTCGGCTTTTTGTGAAGTATCACCTGTGCCCCACATTCAGGACAGATGCTTATACGGTTCATCTTGCCGGGCTTACCGTCAAGCCCCTTGTAATCCTCTCTCGGACTCGTCAGGTGGCATTCTGAACAGTACCATCCGTTTTCCTCGCTGTCATATAGAGCATCACCGGGAAGCCCTTTGAACATCTTGTCGTATATCCAGTCATTAAAATCTTCAGGGATTTCCGGCACCCTTTCCATAAGATCCTGTACCCTCTGCTGCCTTCTCTCTTCAGCTGAAACCCTTTTGTCCCTGTCGTAATCATCCTCTAAGTCGGCTATAATGTTTCTCCACCTGAGCATTGCCTTCTGTCTGTCGTCCTTGTTTCCGTGCTTGTACAGTATGGTTTCCTTAAATTTCTTGCTGAAAGCCTTGTTATTCATCAATACAAGCTCGTCTGATGTAGAGTCAAGGGCTGTAATCTTATCGTACTTGTCGGACCACCTGAAGGAACCCCAGCCCATATTGTATTCATAAGGGCTTTTGTCGGTATAGATATAGCCTATCTGTGAGTCTGACCACATCTCAGCCTGTGCCGCCTTCGGATATCTTCCGTTCTCTGCCGGTTTTGCCGCTATCCAATTGGCGTGTTCACCTGTCTCAGGGTTTACACAGTGGCGGCCTAAAAGCCTTTTGCTTCGGAAGATGTTGAATACCAGCACTCCGTTCACTTCCTGCACCGTGGTTTTCCATTCACGCTTAGGATCTTCGTTCTTTCTTGTCTTTGGCTGTTTTACTGCTGCCTTTTCTATTTCTTTCTTTCTCATGCCGGCACCACCTTTCCAAACTTCAAGGTATAATATGTGCCGGGCTTTATCTCCCTGCCGTCTACCTTCTTAAGCCTGACATTTATAATCTCGCCCTTGCTGCTCTCCTGGATAAGGCCGATATATCCGCCTTCGATCCCTGCTGCCTTCGGACTCCTGCCCCTTGCTATCGTCACAAGCTCGCCCTCTGCCGTATCCTTACCAACTACAAGGTTTTTCTTGTTCTGCTCCCATTTGTCTCTTTTGGGATGCGTTACCATGTAGGTAATCCCGGCAAACATAAAATCAGGGATTGACAATTCCCTTAAGACTGTCATTTCAGTACAAGCAATACGCTCGTCTCCATCCTCGTCAATGCTGCCGCCTGCTTCAACCTCAAAGAACCTGTCGTCTCCCAGGTTGTAATAGCTCAGACACTCAAACGGATTCTCACAGCAGTGGAAACCGCTTGCCACCGTCTTAGACTTTTCTTCGGTATAAGTCTTTCCGACTTCATAAACAATCTTGCCTTTACCCAACCTGTTAGCTCCGTCAAGGCCAACGCCCTTATAAGCTATCATCCTCTTACTCCTTCCCTTTATCTGTCAAAATAATAATCACTAACCAGCTTCTTGAAATCGCCTATCGAGATAGCCCCCATAGGAAGCGGAGACGGGATAGAGTTATCTATCTTCTTTGCTTCTTTCACTATCTTGTCAGGTGCATTGACTCTCTTCTTTGAGCACTCTGCTGTTACCTTGCCTAAAATCACCGCTAACCTTTTGCCTTTTTTCCTGTAAGCCTTGCACAGCTCCACGCTATCGGATAACATAACCTGAATAGCTGCCGTCCAGGATCCGTATGTCATATCCTCTATGCCGATATCAGCCTTTTCTATCTCCAGCTTTCCGAGAGCAGCCGACAGATCCGTACAAAGCTCCGGGATATCCCCATTGAAGTAGTCCTCTGCGTCCATCTCGTCAATACCGTTTTCTGCTGCCAGGGCTTTCAGTGCTTCCATATCGCCTTCAGCTTTCTGTGCAGCTGCTGCCCTGTTGATCTCGTCGGCAGAGCCAAGCTCCCCGAACTTTGTAAACAAGCTTTCTTCTTTTGCCATATCAAACCTCTTTCCGCCGCTACCACACGGCTAATATATTTTTCCGGGATCATCCCCGGTCATTTGCAAATTTGTGTAGCACATTGTCTATACATTTCACTACTTTTCAATCCCTCCGCATAAGCGTGTATCTTAAGAATGAATATCCGCCATACTCTGCGTCAGTCTCTCCGCTCTCTATGGTTGACTTGTCAACCTCATATTTGCCCCTGTACTTTCTCGGTACCGTAGGCACTGACTTGAAATAATCTCTCTTGCTTATAACCGTTACTGCCGATACCGGATGTATAAGATTCCTTGAAGCGTTCCATCTCTTCCCGGATATCTCAAACTCGGTACCCACGACTCTGTTTGAATATTTAATCAGGTATGCGGCCAGCTTTCTGTAATTCCTGCTCTGGTCAAGCGGCACCACATAGAAAAATCCAAACTTCCAATTTCTCTGTATCCACTCCGTATCCAGCTTATTGATAACCAAGTGGTGATGCCGTGCCCCTCGTTCCCCTATCTCAGGTACATGGATATACTTAAGCTCTTTCCCGTCTGCCTTGCAGTCCTTCCTCATGCCCCGGAGAAATTTCCTGATATCTTCTCTCATATCGTCCGGAGTCCGTTCAGGCTCTCCGGGTTCCTTTTTGTATGAAAGTACCAGGTGATAGTCTCCCGGCTGGAAGTTGGCATTGATAAGCCGCCTCAGTTTCTTTTCCGCCTTCCGGTTGTTAGCTTCTTTCTGCTGCTCGCTGGAAGGCTTGCTTTTGGCTTTTCTCTTCTGCCCTCTCTTGCCGTACCTGTTAGTGTAATATCTTTCTACCTCTACCGTAGCCCCTGCCACGGTGACAGCTTCAACATACATTCATTTTTCACCTACCCCCATTCATAAAACTCATTCCCCATCACCCTATTTTTTCTCTTAGGATCCATCCCTTATCTCCCTGACCATTCCTTTTTAGATTTATGGTAATAATCTTTACTTCTGTCCTTAAGATAATGACTTTATGAACTTCTGTAAAAGTACCGCCCGGTACTAAAACTTGTATAAAGTGCTTGACTTACACCACAATATGTGGTAGTATAATAGACGTAAGGAAAACACCTACCCAACCGTTTTTCTTACTCCTTGACCAAGGAGCTTGTACCCCATACAGGCTTCTTCTTTTTTTCTCAAAGATTTGCATAGGGATCATCTTCCTTTTCTGCGTAATTCAGTCCGATAACGGACAGCCCCATAAGTACAAGACAAATAACAGTCCTGATTAAAGCATCCTTTATACTCAGGTTATCAAGCTCAACCGCCCCGACTGTTCCGAGCATAAAGAAAAACGTTACTGCAAGTGTTATCCCGGATGCACCGGCTATTATCTCATTAAGGCCTATCTTCTTATCATCCTTATACTGTCCCATATCCTTACTCCTTTTCATTCTGCATACATATTTTGTCGCTTGCGTTCTCGTTCCGTTTCCCATTCCTTCTGCACCTGGGATCCCGGAAGCCCTATCAGCCAGAGTACATCTTCACAAAGGTATTTATAGAAGTTTGCTTTGTAGGTATTCTCTTTAATGCAAAAAGGTTTGTCTCCGTATTCCTTCGGTTTCTCCCTGCAAAGCTCTTTGTATTCCTCTGCTGCCTGCTGCTCTGCATCTTCCAGCTTCGATCTTATGATATCGAGCTTCATTTCGTCGGTGGAATAAGCCATTATTCAACCTCACCCCTTAAGAGCTTATGCTTTAATTCTTCCGCTTCTTCTTTGTTTGTGTACTTGCCCCGGTATTCTATGTTCCCGGAGTGCAAGGGCTGCCCCATATCTCTCTGTCGCCCTACGATATAAAGCCATTCGCCGTTATCGCCTATGGGCTGGCCAAATAAACGCCACTCGCCCGGATTCTTATTTTCCATAGTCTCTACCTCATTCATAACAAAAGTGTTCACCGTTTATAGGATCTATCCAGTCTCCCGATCCCTGTACGAAAGTTGCCTGATATACCACGTTGGCCGGAACATCCGGAGTGCCATTTCTATAAATGTCTTTTGCCATCCGGTAACATTCATCCGGTATCTTTTCCGTAAATAGCTTTGGCACTACTGCATATTGTCTTTTCTGATAGACAACTTCTTTAACCGTGTTTGGCCAATTCTTACTTTTGACTCTGTTCATTACCACGGCCCCGGTATAATATGCTGCTTTGCGTTTTTTATCCGTGTACCAGTTTTCATGGTAGATAACTTCGGCAAGTAGTCTTATATCGTCCTGCTCCTGCTGCCATAGTTCTAAAAGTATCTTTAATATGTTGACGTTCTTCTCTGCTGCCTTTTGCAAATACAACGAAAGTCCAGCCAGCGGTCTTGATCCTTCCGTTGCTTCTGTTTTCTTTTTGCTTTTGTTTTCTTCCTGCTCTTCTGCCTCAGGCTCTATCTTTTTTTCTTTTGCTTCTGTCGTGACCGTACACGACTTAATGAGTGTTACTAAAAGTAGTGTGATTGCAAAGGCAAGTACTGCCTGCCAAATTCTTTTCTTTCCCATATCAATAACCTGCTGCTCTTTTCCTTTCTGCCAGTGACTCCTGCCAAGCTAAAAACTCCTGCTTGTCTGCTCTCCAGTCTCCTAACCCTGCCAGCTGGTAAAACGGACTGCCTTTCATTCGGCACATCTGGCGGATGGCATAATCCGTATAACCCATTTCCTTAAGATCCTTTGTTTTGATAACTTCCCTTTGTTTACCCATAGTCTCTTACTCCTTTCTTGTTGCACCGGTGCAACTTATGCTACTACGACCGTCTTTTTATCGTCTTTTTTATTCGGATTGCTTCCCTGAAGGTCAATTATGGCTTCTCCATATCCGATCATTCTTGCACAATTAACATCTGTCATAACCGGAGCTGCCTTTTCCAGGGTTTCCATCAGCTGTTCAAGCATTGTCTTTTCCTTTTCTACCATAATGAGGTATTCTCCTTTCTTAAATAATTTTGTTAATAGGTGTTTGTATAGGTAGGGTTGACCTGTCAACCCTACCTATGGTACAGTGGACCGTAGGTACACTGTACCATAAATTTCTTTTGCAAACTTTCTCTTTGTTTTTATGCTTATTATTTCCTTTATGCAAACTATAATTCCTTTTTTTGTTTTTGTCAAGTGATTTTTTTCCTTTTTGCAAACTTTTTTCTTTACAAAAATATTTTTTTGTGATAATATCAAGTTCGCAAGGAGAACATTCTATAAGAAGGGAGGCAAATACATGAATACTTTAGGTGAAAGATTAAATTATCTTAGAAAAACGCTGTTAAAGATGACTCTTGAACGTTTTGGCGAGCGTCTGGGCGTAAAAAAGAGTACTTTAAGTGCCATTGAAAATAATCAAAGAGAGCTTTCTAACCAGTTGCAGCATTCAATATGTAGAGAATTTAATGTAAATCGTGACTGGCTTCTCGAAGGAAAAGGTGAACCATTTGTAGAGCTTACTAAAGGAGAAGAGATAGCCGACTTTGTTAACAAGCTTAAGTCCTACGATAATTCATTCAAAGCAAAGCTCATAACTATACTTACTCAAATGGATGCTGAAGAGATGGCATTACTTGAAAAGATGGTTAAGAAGATAGCAGGCATAGTTGATACTGACACAAAGAAAGAAACTCCGCTGGAAGAAATGAGTACAAGCCAGTTAGAGGATATATATAAAAAAGAAGTCTTATCCAGTGCATCAGACAACACACAGTCTGCGTCGAGTATCACAGACGGCACCGGGGCATAGATTAGTCGCTCCGGTGCAACTTTGGGGATTTAGTTCGAAAGGTTGGGTAGATTATGAGTAAATATAAAAAGCAGAAGGACGGACGCTACAGGGCATCCGTCCGTTTAGGCTATGACGATAACGGCAAGCCTATTGATAAATATGTAAGTGGTAGAACGATCAAAGAAGTAGAAGAAAAGATAATGGATATCAAACAGTCCGTTGCTTCCGGGCTGGTCCTGAATGACAAGACGGCATTCGGCAAGTACGCCGACAACTGGTTAAAGGTCTATAAGGCAAACCGTGGCATTGCCACCGTCAATATGTACCGTAACATTGTAGATAAACATTTCAGTCTGATTAACAGCTGCACCATCCGTGAAGTAAACCGAATGATGATACAGCAGATGGTCAACAGCGAATCGGATCATCCGAGGATCTGTGAGCAGATGGTTATGGTATTAAAGCAGATTTTCAATTCCTGCATTAAAGACGGTCTAATTGTAAAGTCCCCCTGTATTGACATAGAGCTTCCCCGGCACCACTCAAAAGAGAAAAGGGCACTCACCAAAGAAGAGAAAGAAAAGCTCCGCTGTACTATACTTACTCCTATGGAACGTGCATTCTTAATGACGCTGTACGGTACCGGATGTAGGCCTTCAGAGATGTACGCACTGACTAAGAAAGATATTGACGTAAAGAATAGCTGTATCATAATAAATAAATCCGTTCAGTTTGACGGCGGCTCTCCTGTTTCAATATCCTTGCCAAAGACAGAAAGTTCCATCCGTAATATTATCGTTTCGCAGTCCCTTATTAAGCAGCTGGTAAAATATAGCCAGTCTCTCCCCTATGATAATCTTTTCGGGGATCAGGAACACGAAGGACAGATACTGCACAAATATAATTATGAGGCTATATTTGCCAGAATCCTCCGTAAAGCCCATTTATCTGATGCAGGTATAACAATGTACACCTTAAGGCATAACTACTGTACAGAGTGCTATTACAGAGGCGTGAGCCTGAAAGAATGTCAAAGGCAGATGGGACATTCAAGCTATAGAATGATACTTGAAATATATTCACACCTTGATGCAGAAAAAGAAGGAACCGCTGACAAGTTGGCCGACATGGTACTCTGATGTAAAAGGCATAATAAAAAGCACCGTAAAAGGTGCTTTTCTTTTTGGCAAGATTTCCGGCAAGATTGAGGTCAAAAATACCCCTCTGGCAAGTCTCCGGCAAGACGAATTTCAACTTGTTTCAACCAATTTCAACCGATTTCAACGCAAACAAAAAACCTTGAAAATCGTTATTTTTCAACGACTTTCAAGGTTTTTGCTTGTCTGAGCCACAGGGGATTCGAACCCCTGACAACTTGATTAAAAGGCAGGTCGAACCCCTTTAATATCAAGTCTTTCAAGATGCCACCGGCAAGATGCCGGCAATATCAGTCTCACAAAATAACTTAACCCTACGTTTTCTAAACCATACTACCATAATATTTTTTATATTTCAATAATTATTTATTCTGCTTTTCGAGATCCTGTATTCTATGGTTAGCAACTTTTATCTGTTCCTCTACTACCGGGATCCTTTGTGCAAAATGATTATGTTCCCTGACTTCTCTTGTGAGTTCCTGAATCTGAGTATTTATTACAGCCTGTGTCTTTTCCAGTTCGGCCTTGTTTGTTATCTGCTGCTTTTCAAGCTCTGCCTTATAAATCAGCTGCTGCTTTTCCATCTCATTTATCATCTTCAGGGTATTGTTTTTGTTTGATAGGATGACTCCTACGAGCGTTCCGCCGGATGATATCAAAGCTACGATTATAGATATTATCGCTGATGATTCCATTTGTCAACCGCCTCCCCACTCAAAGCCGAGCTTAGTAAGGGTATTCTTTCCGGCTATGCCGTCAACTGTCAGCTTGTTGTCAGACTGATAGTTTCTTACGGCAATATCCGTATTCTTTCCAAAGATTCCGTCGTTGCTGCCACAATTATATTTCAACTCATTCAGGCGAATTTGTAAAGCCTTAACATCATCTCCGTGCATTAAAGTTTTTCCGTCTGTCTTATAGTAAAGCTCTCTACTTATTACGATCTTTCCAGGCTTAGGACCCTCGCCCCAGAACTTCGGCCGTCCTGCATGGCCCCAGTTGTTCGTGTTGTACTCGCTTTCTACTACCCCGTACAGCCTTCCTTTCGCCTCAATTACCTTGCCGCCGCCTACATAATAGCCTACATGGTGCATATATTTGACCTGCTTCTTTATCTTCTTGCCGGTCTTATCATCCGTAACCTCTACGGTCTTTGTTCCCTGCTGGAATACCATGTCGCCATCTCTTAATTCTGATTTTTTTATAGGCGTACAGTATTTCTCGTAGAGTCCGTCAGCTGTTGTATCCCCTGGTATCAATTTTTTTTGGATAAAATAGACAGTGCCGAGCCCCGAACAGTCAAAGGCGTGTGCGTTATATATCGACCAGTTGGATAACTTCAGGAAGTTGTCTTTTATCCTCTGAAGGATCTGCTTTACTCTTTCAGTAGTTTCCATAGATGGTATCCTCGGTAGGATATCAACTACTCTTTCTCCCTGGCCGCCTAATACATAGATACTGGCAAGCTCTAATTCCTTGTAAAGGTATGCGTCAAAATCTAATATGTCCTGCCCCGGTTTCCATTCAGCCATTTGTGCCGCCTCCTTCCTGTTTGTCCTTGTTGTAGTTTGCCGTGCTCACTCCGATAAGGGATCCTATCAGTGTTCCGATAGCTGCTATGATGGTAACTACTATGTTGATAGTCTTGGGATCTACTTCAAGTACTCCTAAGACTACAGAAAGAAATGTAACCACCGCAGGAATACAGATAAGAGCTACCCACTTCAAAATGTTGTAAACCTTGTCAGATAATTTCATGTTGCCTCCCTTCCGGCTTTCGCCTTGTGAATGTTAAGGTTTGTATTTGTCAAGAAGCTTCTCGACTTCTTCCTTACCTTCAAAAAGTTTATCTATCTCGTCAATCTCCAGGTACTCTAACAGTTTGCTCGATATCCTGTCTATTATTCCGCCCTGGATCATTATTATCTTGTTCAAGTCCGATATTATCTCCGCCATATCGTCCATTAGTTTTGTCCTCCCTGTACATTTTCTTTTGCTCTGCCCTAATGTATATTCCGTTTAGCCTGTTCCTTAACCCTCTTGTGTCCGCATGAGTAAGCAGTCCTCTTATGCTCGCAACTCTCCTGTCGAATGCTTCCCGGTTCATTCTTCCGTCAGCATACTTATCACAAATTCCCCTGACTTCCCTCTTTATCCTTTGCGTAGTGCTCTTCCTAAGCTTTATCCTTCTTGTGTTTATATTCAGCCCGACAAATTCTATACCGCACTTTATAGGTCTGATGCAGGTTTTCTTGTTAAGCTCTAAGTGCAGCTCGTCTCCAAGAAATGCCCGGACCTTTTCAAGCGTTTCTTTCAGCTCCGGCTTTGATCCTCCGAGTATGACAATATCATCCATATACCGCATATAGCGGCGTATCCTCAAGATGTGTTTGCAGTACTGATCTAATTCATTCAGATAGATGTTTGCAAACAGCTGTGATGTAAGGTTTCCTATCGGCATCCCAACTTCATATAGCCATTCTTCCTGCGGTACCTCTTGCGGCGACTTGCCTTTAGGAAGTCCGAACGGTTCTGCTGTACTGTTGACAATGCCTTGCAGACATTTCATAAGCTTTTCGTCTTTAATCCTCTTTGCAAGGATCTTCAGCAATACCTCGTGGTCTACCCGGTAAAAGAATTTGCTTATGTCAAGCTTAAGATAATACCATCCGTTACCGGGCTTCCGTTCCGCTTGCCGCATCCAGTACTGAAGCTTGTGTGCTGCTTTGTGGCTTCCCTTGTTATGCCGGCAAGCGTAGGAATCCTCTATCATCATTTTGTCAAATATCGGATTGATATACTGGTATATTGACCATTGTACTATTCGGTCCATATACGGCAGAGCCATTACAAGCCTTTTCTTCGGTATGCTTACCCAAAGTTTCCGGTACGGTCCAAGCTCATAGGTTCCATCCTTCAGCTTATCCTGTATCTCTATCAGATAATCTTCAAGCTTTGATGTAAAGCCTAATACTTCCGGCCGGTACCGTTTGCCCTTCCTGGCGTTCTCGTGAGCTTTAATCAGACTCGGATAACTGCATATATCATCCCACGCATTGTTTATTGTGTTTATTAAGTTTTCATTCATTTTAAGCCTCTGTGTGTGACGTTGCCGCCTCCACAGAAAAAGTATTTTTTCTTTTCAGAATGGAAACAAGCTCCTTATAATCTGTACTCTGTGCTGAGTCCCTTAAGAAACAGCCCTCTTCTGTTACAGTAGCAAGTCTTAGTAGAATATAAGCAGGGCGACCGCCGATGTTAGCGTTGACATTGGAACGGTGGTTGTTGAGGTTCGATAAGAACACACCAGCATTAGCCCCATTGTTCCAGTTGCCCCCACGATACAGCGAACGAGATAGCCTGTTCCCTATTTATTCAAAGATTTAATGTACTTTCCTAAAAGTTTCCCGATCTCGCTCATATACCTCGACCAGACTTCGTACTGATGTTGTGAGAGTGGTGGTGGAAATCTTCCGTTAGCGTCTTTATTTGCTGCCATTCTGATTAACAGCCTCATCCATTCAAGTTCTATGTCAAGCTCCTGGGTAGTTGTCTTTCTGAAGTACTTTCTTTCTATCTCAACTACCAGATGGTACATCTTGTTCATAGCACTTCTGATATCGTCCGAAAGGTCCCTGTCTTTTCGTGGGAAGTTTTTCACAAGCGGCCTTCCGTACTGTATCATCTCTCCGATTTTCTCTTTGAGTCTGAACGGTTCATAATTGCTTGCCGGTTCTTTTGGGCTTTCCATATAATCTTCAAATCCTTTTCAAATCCTACTGCATACTTTGTTTTGTATGCAGTAGGTAATCTTTATTTTCTGTAGGGGTTCGCTACCGCTCACCCCGTCAGTGTGCCGGGTTTCGGTGTGCAGTTACTCAATATAAGCAGGGCGACCGCCGACGCTAGCGTCGACACCGGAACGGTGGGCGCTGAGGAACGAGAAGAACACACCAGCAAAAGCCCCACGGCTCCAGCTGCCCCCACGATACAGCGAACGCTCCGCTTCGCCGTTATGAGCGTAGAAATAGTCTCCGCCATAGGTGGTATCAATTCCGGCTCCGGTAAGGCTTGCGTCGGGATACATAGCAAGTGCCTGAAGTAAGAGCTGTGCTGCTGCACTGATGTCCGAGTCAACCTGGATATCCTTAAACTGGCAGTTGTAACTTCCTGTAGTTCCGCTGATAGTGGTAACGTACTTCCACTTACTTGAAACATAGTCAAGCTTGATAGAACCTGAAGTCTGGCCGTCATACTTGTTGTTTGCGTCCCTGTGAGGAGTAATAAGGCTTCCGTCAGCTGCACTGATAGCCTTCCAAGCATTGCTCTCATCTGAAAGGTCTGCTGTATCAAGTGATGCGTTGTTATCTTCAAGAATCTGAAGCTCGCCATACTTAAGTCTTAAACCAGTACACCACTCGTTAACATTACCGTTCATATCCCAGGCGCCTTCAAGTGTTCCGTCATGTGACCAGGTAATAGGACCGGTACCGGTGCCTACTCTCTGTATTCTGTTGGAAGCATCAAGAGGACATGAAGGAATAGCCTTGTAAAGAGTTTCAGAAGCATCCTTGCCATAGTTGTTGTTGCCCTTAGGCTCAGTTCCGTTTTTGTGACACCATAAAGCGATAGCAGCCCACTCAACAGCTGTGATCTCGTGATGGCCGGCACCCTTTGCTCTTGCGTATGATACAAATGTATCAAGGTTTGCACTGTTTGCAGGATCCTCACCGGGAAGGCTGTAAGCTCTGCCGTTGTAGTGCTTTGTCGCATATTTGCCTACATAGAATCCGGGGATCTCAACGCCGTTTCTTCTGAATGCAGGGTGTACGCTTGTATCTGCTGTTGAAAGCACATCACAAAGTCTGAATTTAGGTATATAAACCATAATGCTCGGCATTTCCTTGTCGTCATAGACGATCTTATTTGTAGGGGCTACACTCTTAAGTGCCAGCTCCGCCATATCAAAATTAGCCATTTGTACTTTTTCCTCCTTAGTTGATATAAATTCCGTCAATGCTGAAAAGGTAAAGTGTAACCTTATCCATATCTAAGGGCTTTGCAGTCCTGTTGATAACTTCCTTTTCAACCTCTTCACCGTCAACTACTTCTGTTACAGTTTCTGTGGTCTCGTCGTATTCCTTTGCCGGGATCTCGACCTGAGCTACATAGTAGCTTCCCTGTCCTAAAGTCAGGAAACCTTCAGAATCAACCATGATATCCTTCATAACCACATCATCCTTCTGGTATCTCGCAAGGTTGAGCGTGAGTTCATCATCATTGAAACTGATCTTTGTGCCGTTAACCTCGTAATCAATCTTGGTTCCGGCATTCTTTTCAACTACGTTCATTTCTGTTTCTCCTTTCGGTTATTCTGTAAAGCCTTTGCTTTAGTTTATCATTCCGCCTGTTATCCTTACGATAACATCAACTGTTGTGGCACTTCCGTCATGGAGCAGTTTGAAACCGTTTAAGGCTCTGTCCTTGACCTGAATATTGCCAAGCCTTCCGCCGCTGTAGGAAACAACTTCAACTTCAACGCTGTAGTCTGTGTGTTCTCTGAGCAGTGATAAAGCTACTGTGTTTTCCTTGTTGTTGAATGGCCAGGGTAAAGCATTCATTGCAAGCGATACACTCTTTACTTCACTTAAAGTGTCGTAATCTTCCTGAATCTGCTTAAACCTGCTAATCTGCTGTGCAAGGTAGCTGTCGGAAACACCGACTTCCACATTGTTGAAGTGATCCTGGTCCATTAACGTCCCCTGCTGAATAACCTGTCCGTGCTGGTCTACGGTATGGTTAAGCCAATAAGTTCTCGGATACATCTTTTATACCTCCTTCCCATTAGGTTTCTATCAACGGAAATGTGAATCTTAAGAGTGCCGCATTAAGGCTCGTTCTTGTCAAGCTGATGGACTGCTGCCCGGCAAGATCTCCTTCTACGTCATAAATCCTGACGGCGGTTATAGTGTCGGCAGCTCCGCTTGACGGACAATTCACATAGACTACTACATCCGTTCCGTTGAGTTCTTTAGAATTGATTGTGGCATTTCTCCAAGTAGAGTTGTTTGTCTGGTACTGAAATTTGACAATGCTTCTCAGCAGTTCCCCTCTTCTCTTGTTGAGAAATGTGTTAGTAAAGAATGCCATGTTTTTCTTATCTCCTTTCTAAAAATTTACTCTCTTAATCTGTCTCTCCGCATATAACTACACCGCAGAGTGCATACTCTGAATTGTATGCCTTAACCTTGCTGTTCCAGATATCTATTTGATTGTTCGCACTATAACCGAGTGTTGCTACCCTCGGCAATGTTCCTGTCTCTTCTTCGCCGCATTCCGCCGAATCGCCGTTATAAGCGTCTACCGCTGCATCTACTTCTTCGGTACCGTTAACAGAATAACCAAGTGTTGAAACAACTGGAAGTGTTCCTGCTTCCGGCTGGTCATTCTCGTAAAGCTCAGGTCTTGCCTGTATATTTATTCCGTCTTTGTCTGTATAGCCTATTGTTGAAGGCATCCAGTATGTGCCACAATAAAGCATTCCACACTCAGGAACCATGCAAGCCCACTGTTCGATTTTCTTCTTGATCTCTATTGTGTGCTTTATCATCCATGAAAACGAGTCAAGATGCTGTGAGTATTTCTTAACTCTCTCCAGCTTCTCTTCCATTGCCGTTTCATCCATCTCACTTACTGGATTATCCGCACTGTCCGTTATGTCTACAAACAGTCTGAAATGTCCGGGCGTTCCCTCATAGTCAAACCATTCCTCAATCTCGCCGCCGCCGAATATAGTAGTGATAAGATCCTCAACTGCCCCAACCGTTCCGCTTCTTAAGTATTGTGGCAGCGTGTCTTTTATAATTTTTCTCTTGTTGGCCAAAGGCAATGACATATCATAATACAGTGCGTCAAACTCTATGGCCAAAAGGTCAAGTACTTCTTCGCCCAGTTCATCTATGCTTGAATAAACTCCCGTACTCTTGCAATATGTCAGAAGCCTTTTGAGTGCCATATTGATAGCGTAGGATATTGCCCTGACTTCCGGCTGTATAGATAAGACTTCCGGCAGTATTTCTTTTATCTCGCTGTCGTACAGACTAATCATTTTACCCTCTTCCCTGCCCTGTCCGGTACCTTCCCCGTCCCGTGATGTACGGGACGGTTTCAGTTCCGGGTATGGGGACTTACAAAATACGATAGAAATTGTCTCTTTTAATCAGCTTCGGTACCGCCGTAATTTACCGTTACCGTTCCTGTCTTAGGAAGTACATCCTCAGCTACAACTGTTCTTGAAGGATCAGTGATAACTACTCTCTTTGCCCCTGCTTCCATAATAAGCCTTGTGAGGTAATCAGGATTTATGTCTCTTCCTATCTTCGCCGTCTGCCACTTGTTGTACTCGTCAACCGCCTTTGCAACATTTGCCTGAATGGTAGCAACAACTGCATTGTCGCTCTGTGCTATGTAATATGTCAGGTCGATATCGTAGGTCGTTGTGGAAGGTGCCGCAACATTTACACTGTCTCCCAGCGGTCTTATGGTCTTGTCGCTCAGATAATCACTTACTGCCTGTATCTCTGCCGCTGAAGGTAAAGAACCATCATCTTTCGTGAATGTAATGTTTATTACATTGGCTGAAGGTGATGTGACTCTCACATCCCCTATGCCTCGCATTGCTTCTTTTGTCTGGTAAACATAAGCGTCTATGGATCCTGCTACAGAATATCCCTTGCCTAAGTCGTATATTCTTTCTTTCAGTTCTTCGTCGCTCTCGGTATCAGCTCCGCCGAACGTTTCAGTAATGTTAGAAACGGACACAACATAAGGCAGCGTATTCACTATTGCGTTTATCTCGCCCACTACAAAGCCGTTTCCCTTTGCTCCTGCTTCCGTACAGGTTGCACCTACGTCAACATAGGTCTGTCCGGTCGGGATTTCTGTATATTCATCCGTTGCAAAGAATACGTTGTTTCCGTTCGTTACCCTGCATCCTCCGGGGATTGATACAGCAGATGCCAACGGAGATGCTATAGAAAACCTCAGAGTGCATTTAGCCGGTTCCTCGGTCTTTCTTTCCGTTCCCCTGAGTGCTGCAAGATCATCAAGATAATCTCCGTAAGCGTATGAAAGCAAGCTCATTTTACCGGCAAAATCTGCAAACTGCATAGCCTGATAAATCTGCAAGGCACAGGCTTCAAGTATAAGCCTGTTCGGGTTTCCCTTGGCCAGAGGAACAGGACTCTTTCCCGTCTCTGCTTCGTACATATCCTGATAATCATTTATCATTTGTGTTAACACGCCTTCGCAAGTCTCATTGTTTATAAAACTCACATCCGGGTAATTATCATAATTCATGCCCTTTGTCCTCCTGGTCTTATTCTTCTTCCTCGGTTTCTTCTTCAGTCTCCGGTTCGTAGTTGTCATTCTTCACAAAATGAACGTGCGGTACCAGCTGTCCGTTCTCGCCCGGAGTAAAGTAAACATTGTCAACTTCTGCTCTTGGCTCGTAGGTATTAACCTTGTCTATGATCTCGACCGATAGAGTATTCTCTGCTATAGGATCGGGATATCCGACTACTCCCTCGTAGTCGATTCCAAATTCCCGGTCAAGTGGCTGGCTCCCTGCCCTGACTGAAAGCAGCGTCTTTAAGCACATAACCACATCCTCAAATTCTTCAGGGCTGAAACCCTCGTCCTCTCCGGTTATATATACTTCTGCCATTTTGTCTCCTTTTATAAATACTCCGATAGTGTCAGGCTGGCTTTAGCCTTAACAAGTATTCCGTCCAGCATTACCCTGTCCCATGTCTCGCTTACGGATTCTATTACCCACTGGTTATTGCCTATCTTCTTTCCGCCTATTACAAATGTCAGCGGCGTTCCTTTTTCAACCGCCTTTTCTATCTTTTCTAACATCTTCCGGGGATTGACTCCCAAAGTGGCATCAAGCAGTATCTCTAATGTGGCCTGTTGTCTGTCTGCTCCCAGAAACTCCGGTCTCGGTTTTTTCTGTATCAGTGAATGTGTTGTCCACCTGCCCTTGACCGTCTTGTTCATGCTTTCAAATGTAAGTATCTTTTTGCTTGAAACGGAAAAAGTTATCAGTTTCCCTAAGTTTCCGATTTTCATTTTTGCTCTCCTTCCGTCCTGCTGCCCCTCAGCTCATATTCTGTATTGCCTCTTCGAGTGCTGCGATCCTTTCTATCAACTCTCCAACCGTAGTACTTCCAAAGGAACCTGCAAGATTTATGTCTGCACCGCTTGTAAGGTTTATGTTTGCAGCATTAACATCAGCTGTTCCGTCTGTGTCAACATCTATTCCGCCCTTGCTGTAAACCGTCATGTCTCCGCCTGCTTCTATCTCCAGCGTACCGGATTTTGACTTTATCAGCATATCGTCAGTTATCAGGTGGTTCCCTTCTTCATCATCAAGCTGCAGCTCTACATCCTCGCCCTTCAGCAAAAACCGTTTCGTCTCTATCTTTGTAAGATCTTCCTCAGTTACTGAAACGAACGTATCCTCTGTAATATCCTTGCGGTATATCTCGCCTTCTTCAAGGTCTGCCGTAACTTCGTTCTCTTCTGAGTAGTACTTGCCTAATACAAAGCCCTCGCTGCTTCCTGAAGGTCTGTGTAATGTCAGTACTATGTCTCCGACCTTTGGCATAAGGTATTCGCCGTTAAACATCAGTATTGGAAGCTTGCAGGATGCGTTATCATCATCCTCGTAACATACCTTTACTTTTCCCTCTTCCGGGAATATCTGTGTGACTTCGCCTATTCTCACGTTATCCATTTATCAAGCCTCCCTTAGTGTACAAACTTAAGTCCCTTCGTGCTCTTCTTTTCCATGAGCTTTAAGGCTTTCTCCGAATAACTCTCTCCGCCTGATTTCTTTTTGGTGCCGGAACTCTTCTTTGTGCTTGAAGTCTTTTTCTTCTCTGCTTCCTTTTCCTTCTGCGTCACATTGACCTTTATTGCGGTCTGTACCTTGTGGAGTGACAGCTGTGTAGTGTATCCGCTTCCCGTTACCGAATGCTTTACAGTATCAACAAAGTACTTTCCGTTTATCTTTCCTAAGTCCGTAATCTGTACGCACTGAGAAGCTGCTATGCCGTACTCGCCCGGTACCGTAATATTCATAGTCTCGGCTTTCCTGTTTGCCTCGTTTACCTTTGCCGCCGCTTGAAGTTCTGCATCATACCGGCTCGTTACCTGAGAATTGAAAGAATACATCCTGCCTTTCTTTCCCAGAGTGACTACAACCTTTCTGTCGGGATCCGTTCTCTTCTTGTCGGCATCATTCCATTTGAGCGTTACTCCGGTATAGGTTCCTTCGACTGTGGTATTATATGACCACTTAATCATTTCCTTTTCGCTTATCTTCCGTACTGCTGCCTTTGCTTCGTACTGGACCGGATCGTATATAACAATCTTCTTGTTATATACCTTGACGGCCATACCGTACTTCTCACATAGGCTGTAGAGGAATGAGCTGTCTGTCTCGTTATTCTGTTCTATCTCTGCAATGGTTATCTCTGAGCCTTCATAGTAGAGCTTTACCCCTGCCGCCTTTGCTATCTTGACCGCTATCTCCTGAAGCGTTGCCTTTTCCCATGTCTTGTTTATGGGATTCGATTTGAAATCCTGGTTGGCCGGGATGGATACACCGCCAAGTGAACATTCGTAAGGTGCCCCGGACAGTGATATATCATCAATAACAAAGGTTCCGCATTCAAAAGCCTTAGCCTTTTCCCAGTCCTTCGGTACAATCTTTATTGACACCTCGGCTCCCTTTGTAGGCATATAGTAGTTTATCCACTCTTTGTCTATATCAGCTATCGTTAGGCTTATACTGTCCGACTTTCCGCTTGCTACGTCCGTATATGACAGGCTTTCCATATTGTCGGCTATAAGTTTTCCTAAAGGTTTTCCGCTGTTATCATAAGCGACTTCAATCTTATTGCTTGCCATATCGTACCTCTTGCCCCTGTTTGTGCCTACTTAAGTATATACTTAAGTAGGTTTAATCCCTTGCAAACGACATATCCTTTGTCGGTTTTTCTATCAGCTTTACGGCCTTACCGCCAAAGCCCTTGCTTTCCGTGGATTCTGTTGTCGTCTTTGTCTCTTTCTTCTTTTCCTTCTTTGCTGTCTCAGGTGTTATCAAGGTTTCATCCTCGCTGCCGGATTCCGTTATTGCTGAATTGTATCCGTATGTAACCTTAACAGCTGTTCTTCTCGGTTTTGCCATCTGCTACCTCCTAAAATCTCCACAGTGGAAGTCCATCATCAGCTGTCGGGGGATCTTCGATTGTAACCTTTACTCCTGCCGGAAATACAAAATACTTAGAAAGCAGCGGCTGGTTTTGACTCATAAGGAACGAAACAGCCATTTCATCACCATACGCTTTCTTTGCTATACTGTCCCAGGTATCGCCCGATATAGTCTTGTATGTCTTAGCCATTGTCCTAACCCTCCGCTGCTTTTATATTCTATGATGGTGGCTGACGGGAAACCTGCCATTTTATCCGTCATTTAAGTATCTTCGCTCGTAACGCTCTTGTTCTAAAACCACGTCGGGTACAAGGTACACGAGTTTGTTTCCAGTGACACCACCTGATTTTCTACGGGTACAGTCACGGAGCAGCGTCCAATACTGCTCCGCCCTGTATCCTCAAAGAGGTCTGACACGGATTCCCATGTCTTTATCAGAAGTTGCACCGGTGCAACTTGCGTTCCCCGGCAAGCAGCCTTGATAATCTTGTTTAGAATGCAAGCCTTGCATTCTTCTTAAGGTATTTCTCCATCATTGTTTCAAACTCATCCTGGCTCATTCTCAGAGCTTCGTCAAGATCGTTCCTGTCCGGTGCCTCGCCATAGAATTGAAGTACTGGACTGTATTCTATCGTGACTTCGCCGCTTCCGCCCGTAAGTGCTGCATTTCCGTCTCCGCCCTGCAAGCTGTCAAGTAAGCTTCCGTTCATAAATTGTCCGGCCTGCTGCCATAATTCAAATGCTCTTCTGCTTCCGTCAAGCGGTATTACCATTTCAGGACCATCTTCAGCCAGCCATGATAATGTTTCGCTGTTTATCAGTCCGCCCCTTGCATTGTGTTGAGCGTATAAATCTCTGATATAGTCCGGAGTATCGGAACCGAATACGTTATAAGAAGTGACTGTCGAAAGCTTATCTACCGTTTGCCCCAAATGTACTCTCACTTCAGGATTTACGTCAAAGCCTTCTCTGTATGCTTCTTCAATAAGCCTCTTAGTTTCTGAGTAACATCTGTTCACTTCTTCTTCCGTCTCTGTCAGGTACTCTGAACCGTTATAATGCAGAAATCTCTTTATCTCTTCGGCTACATAAGCTTGTCCCTCGTCAAGACTTCCTTCTTCAAGCATCTTATTCAATGCTTCGTAAAGGTCTGCCTCTGTGCCTTCTCCGTATCTTCCGGAGAAAGACATAAGCTCCGCAATCTGATCTTTGACTCCGTTTATCTGTTCTTTAAGAATTGCCTCTGCTTCCTCTGTTAGCCCCTTCATTTTAGACATTGACAAGAGATCCGCAAGCTGGCCTTCAAGATTTTCTATAAGTTCCTCTACCGCTTTTCTGCTGGTTTCGTTTATATTAGATTCACCATATAACTGCGTGAGCATTTCATTGAGCATTATTGCTGGACGACCATATTCATAGCTCCAGTCCCACGCAAGAGAAGGATCGAGGTATTCTTTTAGTATCTTGTCCCTTTCATTACGGTATGTTTCAAGTTCGGTTCCATAAGCACTTGTTATGGCTTCCATCTGAAACTCTAAAGATTTCTGTCTTTGTTCTGCAATGTTCAGTATCTTTTCAGTGTTAAGCTCGTCATACTTCGCTATCCACTCTTCTTCATTGAATGTGGTACCGCTTTCAACCGCTTCCCTTCTTGCCGCCTCTTCTGCCGTCTTTAATGCTGCATATTTCTTAACATAATATTCGTTGAATACTTCGGTGTTTTCTTCCAGGACTTCTTCAAGTTCTTTCTGTAGATTTTGGAATGATTCAGCGTCCAATGCAGCACCTGAACCAAACTTTTGATTTAGCAGTGCAAGTTTTGCATCCTGTTCGCTAAGAGATATTATCTTTTGTATCTCCGCCATTTCCTGCTGTTTTTTGGTTATAAGGTCTATGTCTGATGATTCAAGCAGTTCTTTCTCGTAGGCACCGTTAACAAGCTTTGCCAACTCTTCGCCTAACTTCTGCATTGTCATCATATTGTCTTTGTAAAATTCTTTTACCTTTAGGGATATTGCATCTTCTTCAGGGAAAAGCTGGTCTACAATATAAGCCGTATCCGCTGCATACTGGTTTTGCTCTTTTGCAGCTTCCTCAACTTCTGACAAATACTGATCCTTAAGATCTCCACTTAATTCAAATCCAAGTGATACCTTCCAGGTAATCTTGTTTATCTCATCAAAATGATTCTGGATGCTGTCTCTCAGGGATTCCAATTCGTCAAAGGCTTCCAGCTGTCTTTTAAGTTCTTCCATTGAACCGCCGTCAACTATTGCCCTTGCTACGCTATCCAGATCTTTCATGGTGAGCGTTATATCTCCGAAATGATCTGCAAGGTTGCTGTCAATAAGTTCCTGTTCCTGAAGCTTGTATGCTGTGAATATACCCACAAGAGTACCTATTGCAGTTGCGATACCTGTTATTGCAAGTGCTACCGGATTAGCTGTGGCCAAGAATGTTTTTAAGCCTGTTATAACATGGCTGATATTTGAAGCTATCTTATACAGTACAAGCGTTGAACCTATGCCGGTCAAAACTCCTATAACATTATTTTTATTCTTAATTAACCACTTCCCGGTACCGACTATCAGATTAAATACCGGTTCTAAGTACTTGCCTGCTTTTCTCTTAAGCGTTGCCATCTGTGCCGATATCTGGTCCACCCACTTAGGAATGTTCTTGATGTTCTCCCTGATCCACTCCGTAGCTCCCTGTGTAAGTTCCCTTAAAGTTCCGCTGTATGTTCCGTAAAGCTCTACTCCGGCATCCTGAATATTATTCTTAAGGATTGCCAAGTCTCCCTTCAGATTATCAGTCTTTACGTTGGCCATATATTCTGCTGCCCCGGCAGAGCCATATATCGCCTCGGTCAATGCCTTAAAGTCCTCGTCGCTTGCGTTAAGGATCGTCAAGAGTCCGGTCATGCCTCGCTGTCCTGCAAGCCCGGCAGCGTAAGAAGCTTTTTCAACCTGTGACATAGCCTTGTATGCTTCCTGTTCTGCCTGCGTCAGTTCTTCCGCAAGTACCAAAGCGTCAAGCTCGTCCTCTGATAAGTTCTCATAGAATTTCTTTTCATCAGCTGATAA
>Ga0265298_10000832_pt1 | contig 45734 bp, 32 predicted proteins | sample AusTroGonzalo_MG_3_FD_193486 | JGI IMG/M metagenome (GOLD analysis project Ga0265298, IMG submission 193486) | Bovine rumen microbial communities from tropical cattle in Woodstock, Queensland, Australia - Gonzalo_01 | ecosystem: Host-associated > Mammals > Digestive system > Stomach > Rumen ...
TCTTGCAGAACAATCACGTATCGTCCGACTTCCATTGAACAAGATCGGCTCGATCAACAAAATCAACAAGACCTACGCAAAGCTGGAGCAGGAATTCGAGCGCGAGCCTAATGCTGAAGAGATAGCTGAAGTCCTCGACTTGACCGAAGCCGAAGTCAAGGAATCGATGAAGAACGCAGGCCGTCACGTGTCAATGGACGCTCCTCTCGTGCAAGACGAAGACAACAACATGTACGACGTCTTGAAGAGCGATGAGGTAGTGACACCTGAGACGCAGCTCCTTTACGAGTCATTGCGCAAGGAGATTGACCGCGCCATCTCGACTTTGACACAGAGAGAGGCTGACGTCGTCCGTCTTTATTTCGGACTCAACGGCGGTCATCCGATGACTTTGGAAGAGATTGGTGAGAAGTTTGACCTCACACGCGAGCGCGTGCGTCAGATCAAGGAGAAGGCGATCCGCCGCTTGAAACACACAAGCAGAAGCAAGATTCTCAAGAGTTATCTTGGTTAGTCTTAAGATTTATTGCAATTATCAGGGATTTAACAGGGCTACGGTGAGTGGTCCTGTTATTTTTTATAACGATATTACGTTATCACGTTATAACGAAAAAAGTCACAACCTTAAATACTCCTCGTTCCATTGCAATTTGGATAATCAGAGCAGCTCCAGAAAGCATTGCCGGCATTTTTGCCTTTTTTCGCCATGCGCTTTATCATTGGTTTGCCGCATCTGGGACAAGATGGTGCATCATCTTGGATACTTTTCTCTGCACGATAAGCAAGTCTTTCAGCAGATAAAGCCTCAGTGAAGCCTCCTTCCACCTTGAATGACTCCAGTTGATTCTCAATTTGTTTGCTAAGCATCATTATAAGGCGGTTGCAAAGAATTAACAGGCAATTAGCTTCCTCAATTGAATCGTTTGATTTCAGCCAATGGTCGAATTTGCGTTTTTGGGCAAGGATATGAATACTACTTAAATGCTGCACGTCATCTTTATATGCTGGTTTGTCCAGATGGATAGTGCTAACAATTTTGTACTCCTGAGATTTCACTGACCACGGAATTCTTTCGTGGCTCAACAGCCAATTTAAGTAATCGTTAGCGAGCTCTGAAAGACTGGCACGTGCCACATCTGTGAGCTTCATCTCAGTTTCCTTTGATGTGGCATGACGCGAGTTGCCTTCAGCGATATTTGCCGTAACCGAACGCGCAGCCTGTGTCATTTGGTCGTATTGCCGCCCACAAGGATCGTTGCTGCGGTTGAGATAACGACGACAAAAATCTTGCGTAGCCAATTGTATAACATTTGCCCAAATCCATGTATCTAACCAATAATATCCAAAACGTTTTATATCCATAACATTATAATTTTAAACATTTTACAAATAATAAATACAAGCCACTCCCTCCATGGCAATGGTTTTCACTGTTTCAAATAATGTTACGATACTCTTGGGTTTTTAATTCAAATTCGAGGCAAAGATACAAAAAGTTTTGAATCTAGTATTAAATTAAGAATTGTTTTTCATCTATCAAGCCGATGCTGGTGCTTTCAATGTATTATCCCTTGAGGCTATTTATTCGCGCAGTTAGCAGCGACTAAGGCTATAAGGGCACCAAACAAAGCACCACCAATGATACATTCGACTATCAGTTTGTCGGTATTGACTTTATCTGCCTCCTCGATTTGACAACCGAGTGCAAGCCCGAATTCTGTTATTCCATGCACATCATCCAATGTGAGCGACAAATGATGACGTTGTCCGTCTTTATTTCGGTTGGTGAGAAGTTTGACCTCACACGCGAGCGCGTGCGTCAGATTAAGGAGAAGGCAATCCGCCGCTTGAAGCACACAAGCAGAAGCAAGATTCTCAAGAGTTATCTTGGTTAGTCTTAAGATTTATTGCAATTATCAGGGATTTAACAGAGCTGGCGACGGTCCTGTTATTTTTTTACTGCAAGCAGAGCCTCCACTGGTATTGTGCTGTCCATTAATCCGATGCGTTTGTCTTCAGAGTGTTTGTTAACGCCTGTATATTCTAATGAGGCATCTTCGTAACGACGGAACTTAAGGATAGCGTCGTTCATCTGGGCACGATTAAATACTCCGACACGCAGAAGCAGGTCGAAATCATCGATAGTTAGGCCTGTAACACGCTCAAACAAACTTGGTTCCAGTTTACGAATCACATCTTCAAGGCTTTCTTCGCGATAATCGGTAAGATACATGAAGATGGGTATTCGGGTTGCGAACTTCATCAGTTTTTCCTGCACCTCACGACGCTTGGAGCGGTATTCTTTTTCTTCAGCGGTGAGCTCTTTTTTCTTCTTGGGATCGTTATTATCGCCAGCTTCGCGTTTCAGCTTTTTGATTTTTTCAGCACGATTAACAATGTTCTCGATAATATCGTTGCCCAAGGCACGGAAACCCTCAATCTTCATAATAGTTGCCAAAGCTTGAGGATTATCCAAAACGCGCTGCAATGTGGCGTTATCGACATTGACCAATTGTGCGCTGTTCCAACGGCGTGCCAACAATGTACCACTGGTGCCGTTATCAACAAAGTCAAGGATTTCGGTAGCATCAACACGCTTCATCGAACTGCCATCAAACTGAAGTATGGGCAGGAAGTTGATGAATTCGTCAACTTTGTCGGTGATACGGCGGTTACTGTCCACATCCAACTGGTTAGCGTAAGTAACCACTTCCCGCAAAGCACGGTTGGGGGCAAAATCAAACACATAACAAGTCGGTTTGAGTATTGTTTTCTTTGTAGGGTCATCCTTATCGGTAGCCGTCCATGGACTTTGCACACGAAAAGCAGTCTGGAAGTAAGTTTCAGGACTGGAGCAGTTACGCAGCATAAGCAGTCCTCCTAATGGACGCAACGTTACTCCAGTAGTCAACTTGCCACATGTCAGCGTGATGGTGCGTGTTTTCAATGGATTGTCACCCATAGCCTCGCGTACAGGACCTAGGGCATCCACTCCGATACCTGCCTTGGTACCGCTGCAGTTGATGATGGTGTAGTTTTGATAGAAGCCGTTGGCAGGACGCTGCAGCAGTGCTTCCATGGCATCGCATGAGGCCACATTAGGCAGAAACCACATCGTATGGGCGCAGAGGTCAAGCAGACGGGTATCTTCAAAAGGCAAAGCAGGTCGCACATTGAGCGGAGAGCTGCCGTCGCCAAAGATAGGTGCCTTGCCACGAATAATGTCGAGCCATTTCTGCACGGCTTTTTCATGAATAAACTTCTTGCCTTCCGCGCGGAAAAATTCGTTAAGGTCGAAGCCGTCCATATCCCATTGCTCAATCATTGCTCCGAGGTCTTGCGGCATCTGATAAGTCATCATCACCATGGTGGGCATCTCCTGATAGGGTCCACCGACGGACTCTTTCCGTGCCTGCTCATCCTGATAAGTCCAGTTAAAGATTTGGTTTTCAATAAATTCACCCGTAGCAAGCGCTCGGAATGGCGTTCCGCTGAGGTAGAGATAATGCTTGCCAGTGATGGGCACATCGCTGTCGTCCCAAGCGCGACCGCTTTCCACGTCAATGCCGCTTTCGCTCATCACTTCATCCTCTTCTGCCTGACGCTTTTTGGCCTCGGCATCCCCAAGTTCAAGAAGGCTTTTTGCGTTGTCGTTCCAAGCACCAAAATGATACTCATCCAACACAATCAAATCCCAATTGATACTGTGAACCCATTCGTTCTTGGGCTTGATGTTTCCATAGCGGTCTCTGCCGAGGTAATCTTGAAACGAGCCAAAGACTACTAATGGTTTTGGCGAAGACAGCGACGGAAAACGTTCATCCATTCGACTGCTGTAGTACTGCCAACCCTCGAAGTCACGATGCCGCATCAGGTCGTCGCGCCATGAATCTTCTACAGCAGGTTTGAAAGTGAGCACCAACACCCGCTTCGCCCCCATACGTTTAGCGAGTTGGTAAGTAGCGAAGGTCTTGCCAAAACGCATTTTAGCATTCCACAGATAGTGGCTGGGGCGATTGGGCTCCTCTATGTCCATTTTGGCAAAATATTCTGCAGTATACCCTACCGCTTGCTTCTGCTCATCCCGCATCTCGTAGTCGAGATCACGCATTGTTTTGACATTTGTGTCACGGTGACGTACTGCCACGTATGCCGCCTTTGCCTCGCTTAGTGTGCAACGGCACCATTCACCAATGAGCTTCTTACCCATACGGCGCAGGTAATCATGCAAATCGTGGTCACTGAAACTCTCGCCGCTCCCGTCGGCATAAAAAGCATTGTTGTACCAAAGCAAATGGTAAGTCTTGTGCGGTTCAGTGATTGGATGCTGTTCGTCAATACGTTCGCTTACATTTTGACGGCTCGTCTGCCCTATCTTTATCCATCCCGGAAACGAGGTGTCGTCGTACATGTATATCTGCGGCACTGCACGCTGACTATTGGGAAGTATCTGGTCTATCGTCTGCATAATCAAGGTCTTTTGTCGTTATTCCATTGGGCGTATCATACTCTCGATAAAGGCGATCTCGTCCTTGTCCAAATCGTATTTCTTGTACAGCATTTCATCTGTCCATGGGTGGGAGAAGTCTTGCATCGGGACGAATTGATAAACTCCACGCATGGCATCTTGCGAATTTTTACGCAGTAGTACCATAAATCTGAAAAAACGTGTTTTAATGTATGAGATTACATTGTTACACTCATTTTTATCCTTGAATGGGCCAATCACTAAATAAGTTTGATTGCATACGGTGCCAGGTTCAGCATAGAAGGGGGTACTTAGAATAGAATGTGGGAAAGAATCAGTTCCACTTCCAGCTTTTCCTATAAGAACTTTATGACAATCAATCAAATTTTTCCCTTTTGTTATCTTATAGCCTTCAATAAATGAAGTTCCTCCTTTATATTCTTTCTCATTACCACTTATGTACATCTTAACATCAGAAGAAGATGTTTTTTCTAAATGACCTTTTTCACTTGTTATGATTCCGAAAGGTGTTTGAGGACTCACAAGACTACTAAAACTATTCTCTTGGTTGTTTTTTGCTTTCATTTTGTAATAAATGGAAGTCATTTGATTGTATCGGATAAAAGTTGTCGCACCTTTTTCTAAAAGGGGTCTTACAGTTGGACCTATTTTCTCACCATTTAAATTTGTGGTCACACTACAATCTCCAGCATTATCCTTGTCCCATAAAAAATAACACACCCCTGCTTTTATCTGAACTCCAGGGAAAACATCAGAAGCATCTGGATAATCTTCTAAAACTCGCAAATGATTGTCGTGCAACATTTCATCTCTAAATTCATCAAGACCACGACCTCCTGCATACCATCGTGCCGGTATAATCATGCAAAGGTATCTCGGGTTGAGTTTCTTGGCTTGTTGCACAAATTTATGATATATAGCAATTGCATAGTTTTCTTTCTCGACACCTACATTCATCTGGTATGGCGGATTGCCAATAATTACATCGAATTGCATATCTTTCTTGAAAATTTCTTTAATACTTTTGTGAATAAATGGATAAGCGTATGTCTCACGAGAATCGGCACGAAGATACTCACTTTGGCTTGCACCGCAATGTTCGCAACGTCCTTGTGCATTCCAAGTATGGCGACAACGCTCATATTTCAGGTTACCTTGCACATCGTGGAATGCCGTTGTAACGCTATACTCACCGTTTGCCTGTTTTGTGCAATAAAGCGTGCGACGACTCATCTCGGCAGTGATATCAGTGCAAGCAATGCCAAATACTTGCTTCGTCATGATATGGTCAATACGCTGCTGCAGGTCGGGAATCTGTTTTTCGAGGCCGACAAGCAAACGTTTGGTAATCTCACGCAGAAAGACGCCACTTTTGCTACAAGGGTCAAGAAAACGCGTCTTGCTGGAGCAGAATAGTTCTTGAGGCAGCAAATCGAGCATACGGTTGGCAAGTTCGGGCGAGGTAAAAACCTCGTCACTGCTCAAATTCGCCAAGCAATTGAGAATATCGGGGCTATAGTTGCTCTTCATATCGGTAAAATTGGGTGTAATGTAATGGTGGATAAGAACGCACAGGCTCGTCGAAACTCTGCACCTCGCCTTGCTCATCGAAGAGGCTGTACTGGTGGCTCTGTGTGACAAGGAAATCAAACTGGAAGTCGCGCCGTGAGAACTGCATGCTGCCAGCTATCGGAGTCCACTCACAGAACGTGATAGGCTTATCCTCGGCTGTACGATATGTCAGCGCATCGCCGCAGACAATATTCTTTTTCAGTAAATAACATAGGCTTTTACGATATGCTGTTTGCGGATAGGAATCATATGAGCTATAGGAACGACAAGGAGCACTAGAACTATTATCAGTACTAATAAAGCTCATATAATAATCAGCTAGCACAAACTCTTCCAATCTCCGACGACACGCTTCGGCGTTATCGGGAAGCAACTCGATTCCATAACATGAACTAACGGCTATTAGGCTTTTAAACTCCCATTCCGTCTGGGATTTGATGTCTTGCAAAAGGGAAAGTTTGCGGCGCAGAATCTCGATAAGGAAGTTGCCATCGCCGCAGGCAGGCTCAAGGAAACGGCTATCGAGCCGGAATGACTCGTCGCGCACCAAGTCGAGCATGGCATTCACCTCTCTTGGATTGGTGAACACCTCGCCATGGTCAGCCACTCGCTGGCGGCTTTTGATTTGTTTTGTGTTTTCTTCTTTTGTGGGCATAAAAAGACCGTGAACTTTTTGTTGAGTCCGAGGTCCTAGGAAAACCCACAATGCTAACAAGAAAGCCCACGGTTTTACCGTGAGCGTTTCAGCTTTCGTAAGCATTGTGGTCAGAAATTTCCTAGGTTTCGGACTGCTATGAAATGCAAAAAACGCTTTATGATACTATGTATATATTGTCTATTCTATCTATCTATTTCTTATATAAGTTGTTTTTATTGTTAATAACGAGTGCAAAAATAAAAATTATTTTGATATGTTCAAGTGGTTTATTAACAATTTACAATCTCAATCGGTATACCTCTATTCCTAATCGCTTCTTCAACTCCATCCGACAAACGTGGTACTGATATTGCCAATCTATTTTTTGCCCTGCTACAGGCCACGTAATAAACTCGTTGATATTCTGCTCTACTATCTTGAAGATTTGGGTTCAATATAAAATCAATAGAACTGTCATCGTCATCTAAAATCACAAGCACATTGTCATACTCGTCACCTTTAGCTTTATGAATGGTTTTGTCCTTTGTATGTGTAACATCAGGAGCACTAATACACATTGCAAGGTTTTGGTAAGGGGTTTTATCATAGAACTCTTTTGCCTTACCTCCTTTTAATCTTGATATGGGCAACTCCAAAGTATCAATAAGATAGTTAATAAATACGGTCGTTTCTTTATCTTGGTAATTAGAATAATCACGAACAAGCATCTTAAGCGAGATTATGCTTTTCTTTGGGTCTTGACCAAATTGTTTGCCAATGCTTTTCATAGCATCCTTCATTGCGCCCACCATAACAAGTTCAACAGCGGTCAAACAGTCTTTAACCGCATTTGCTCTTTCCGTATTTGAATCATCAATATTTTTCAACAAATCAGATTCTACAGCATGGGCCCCCAACTGCTTTCGAAAAGCATTTGATGTCATATTTGCATACGATAAAGTTGTCACATCCCCACTACAGTCTGTAATAAATCTTGCATAGGCATTCAAATTATTACCCACATATAAAATCGGTTTCTTAGTGCTTTTTTCCTCAACAGGCACTTGTGTTAAATCTGTACGTATCTGATTCAAGAATCTAATTATTTCCTTGGAACTTCTCCGATTGCCTTCTATTTCATAATATTCCATATTAGGTAAACTAAAACTCGTAAAAAGTTGAGGGTCTGCCCCTGCAAAACCATAAATTGCTTGGGCTGTATCACCAATAACACCTATGATGGTGTCTGAAGACGAAGCTATTTTCTTCAATATCTCAACCTGCAAAGGAGTTGAATCCTGAAACTCATCAAGAAAGATGTAGGGATATTTTGCCCCAATCACCTGGGCAACAAACGGATATTTTATTAATAGCATATATGCGAAATACAATACATCATCATAATGCATCACACCATGTTCCCAAACATACTTCTTATATTCATCCAATATTACCTGTGGAACTGAATACTTACCATCTTTTATTGGATACTTGGTCTTAAAAGTAGGTTTGGGTTCTGCAATAGTTAAAGTCCATTGCGCCTTACCAATGGCCTCTTTAATCTTGTTATCATTGAAAAATTTATACTTTTTAGTACGTTCCTTTAACTTAAATATAACACTAGAACCTGACATAATTGTATCATCCACCACTTTTAGCTTATTCAACGCAAATCCTTCATCTTCGGCAATGAAATGCAAATACGGTCCAACAATATTTTCGTAAAGAAAAGCGTGGATAGTCGATACTTCTACACGGTCAGCCGAAACAGATAATCTTTCTTGTATTGTTTCCACACCAACATTGGTATAAGTAATGCAGGCAATTTTTCTGATATGATCCAAGTGCTTAGAATTGGCAAGCACATTACGGATGTGTTGCACAAGCCAATATGTCTTGCCTGCTCCCGGACCAGCCTTAACGGAAAAAGGCTTGTCTATTTCGATGTTGTCGTCGGACTTGATGATTTTAACAACCATTCTATTGCTTCCTTAATATAATCAGGTATTACAAATTGTTTACGCGCATCGGCTTCTTTGTCCAAGTTTTTTTTGAGTACACTTGACAGTTCCAATGCATTTGCGCCCTTTCCTACTGAATTTAGATAACGCGCTGCAAGAAGAGCTTTTTTCTTTTCCTCATTCGTCCATGATGAAGTCTTTAACGCACCTTTTATTCTTTCATTGGCCTTTGAATCACGTAGCTTTTGCAGACAAGCAGGATAGTCTTCACTCTGAATCTCCTCTAATTCCTCTTTATTGGCAAGGTTAGGAGTGAAAAGTATTGATGAATCAGAGTTCGTTCGCATTAAGTCATATTCCAATGTTTTACCGTAAGTGGCATCTTGGCTGAAAACATGTATTGTCTCATTGTCTTTATAACGAGTAATAAGTTCCTCTGCATGCTCTTTTTCCTCGTAATCTGCACTGCCCAACTCAAAGGGATAGCACCGCTCAAATCCACCATTTGTATCTTTCTTCTTTCTAACTGGGTCACGGTCTGTTATGCATACAACTTTTTTCTTAATTGCCTCGGCATCTCGGCTCGTATCAAACAATTTTAAAAAATGGCCAAAATATCTTCCTCCTGCCGTAATTGTCGCCACACGAGCATCCTCAAAACTCTTTCCCAAATAATTAGCCATTACAGGAATCAATAATTCTTCTGCCAATCCTTCCACAAAACAAACCTTATCAGCAAAAAGCATATCCGATTTTGTTGCATCCAAAAAGCGTTGTACATATTGCTTCGACTCCTTATCCTCTTCGCTGTCTCTAAACAAACGTCCTGGATATGCCACCCTAAAATCACCGCCATCTGTGTATAAACACACCATTTCGTCCAATGAGACTGCGGATGTAATTTGCGTAGAATGAGAAGTCACAAACAATTGACGCACTTGTTTTGTTTTTACTTGCCTCTCTTTCAAATACTTTAAAAACTTGTATTGCAGAGAAGGATGCAAATGGGCTTCGGGTTCTTCAACGGCCAGCACCGAATAAACTCGGGCATTCTGTTTGTAATAATCAGAATCTGCATTGGCTTGCATCTTGGCAAGCAACAGCGACATATATATCAAGTTGTTATAGCCAAGTCCGTTATGTGTGGCTCCGATCTTGATTCCCGTTTCTTGCTCTATGATAAGCTGCAAAGCAGAGAGAAAATCTGCTTCGGATAACAAACCTGCAAAGTCAGGTTTAGAGTTATTAAAATCAGAGGCACCAGTTTCACTGGCATACGCAAGTATATGGTTTTTGCCGTAAAGCAACCTTTTTTGGACAATATCCAACACAGGATTGACAGACGTTGCAAAATCTGTGTGTTTTTTGTTAAGTTCCTTTTCCTTTTGTTGATCATCTTTAGTGCTATCTTTTTTAATCTCATAATCCAAAAAGAAGTTCAGCACTTCCCTCAACAAAGGTGTCTTCCCAGAAAACAAGTCTCTTTCCACATCTCGGATAGGCGCAAGAAATTGGAAATCAAATTTGCTCAATGTATCTCCATCCAAACGTGCACGAACCACAGGATCACCAGCCCATATTCTGCTAACATACCGCCTAAGAAACTCATCTCGTAGTATATTCCAGACTTCATCTTCATTTGTCACACCTACAACCTTTCTTAAATATTCAGCAGAATCTTCCTCAGGTAAGAAATAATCGAATGTGATTTGAGCTTCGTATGGGTGTTCAAGTTTGATAAGACAGGGTGCCACCAACACCAAATCTTCCGAATCCGATGCTTCACCTTCGCTTTCTGCAAAAGAAACTGAAATGCGCACTTGGGGTGCTTCATTTTTAAGTTCTGAAAGCGTACAATTCCGACAAAAATCGTAGAATGACAACTTCTTTGAAGTATCAGTGTTGAGAACCAAGTCCAATGCCCGCAAAAGATTGCTTTTGCCTGCATTGTTCGGCCCAATAATCACATTAATACCTTCACGAAAGTTTATTTCGGAATCCTTGAAGTTTCTATACCCTTTGATATGTATCTTGGAAATAAACATATATAAACGTTATATTAAATTATAAAAAGTAGCATCTTCTTCCATATATTTAATCTTCTCAGATAAGATATTTGTATTAATAACCAAACAAACATTGCCTTAACATACAAAGATTAACCATATTACACAACAATACTTTAACAATATATTGCACTGCAAATATACGAATAACGATCTATCATTTCACTGTTTTCAAAATTATTTTCTTTTAATAAACACTTTCTAAAATTGTTTAAAAACACGAAATACTTGAATTGTTATATATTTCCATTTTTACTAACCACATTTTTGTTTATAAAGGCTTTATCATTTCTCCCATCTCCCTCAACCTCGCCACCACCGCCTCGCCTATCAGCTTTGTCATTGCATCAGCAGAACCCGTGCGTGCATATTCGTCAAAAGCATCGTAATAACTGCGGCGGTCAGTATATTTTATGTTTACTGCTGGCAGACCTTCTTTGATAAGCTGCAGGTTCATGAGAAGTCGACCGGTACGACCGTTGCCATCGATGAATGGGTGAATGCTTTCAAAACGAAGGTGAAAAAGAGCCACCCTCTCAACAACATGCATCGTCTGAGCCCAGTTCTTATAATCTTCGAGCAATTCCTCAATCTTCGGCTCAATCATATACGGCTGCACCGGCTCGGTAATAGCTCCGGCAATACGCACATTTACACGACGGAATGTTCCTTTGTCCTCTGGACGGTCGGCCAAAACCAAACTATGTATGCTCTTGATTTCAAAATCAGTAAGCTGCTTGTCTTGTTTTGCGAGCTCTTCAACATATTGAAAAGCCTCCTTATATCCCACCGCCTCCAGATGGTCCTTCAGAGGTTTTCTGTCGATGGTGATACCTTGCAAAACAAGCGCCGTCTCCTGCAAAGTGAGAGTGTTCCCCTCAATGGCATTGCTGTTGTAGGTGTGCTCCACAAGAAAAACCTCCCTAATGGCTTCAACCTCAGCCGGAGTAAGCGGACGGCAAGAATCCAACTGTTTTTTTAATGCATCAATCTGTTCAAGAAGCGGGCCATAGCTCTTCCTCGCCGTACTTCTTGCGTAAGTGCGTGCATCTACAGGCTGAACGGCATCATCCGGAATCATGTAAAGATTGCCTTTACGCTCAACTCCAGCTATTCGCCCCTGTTCGCACAAAAGCCGTACCCTTCTCGCAGAAATACCCCATTTTTCAGCCGCCTCAGAAACCTTAATATAAGTCATATCATTCCGATTTTTATAATTTCACGCTGCAAATATACATATATTATTCCGATTTTTGCAATTTTCGGAATAAAATAATTTAAAAAAATGGCTTAAAACGTTTTATAAGATTTATTCACTACGCTACGCCTATACTACGCCTATACTACGCCTATGCTACGATAGCGGAATGTTGCGGTCGAAATGACGAAAAAAAAGTTTCTCAATTTCAAAAATTATTTCTTATCTTTGCAATCCGATTAAATCATTTTTAACAATGCAAAAACTTATTGCCCCATCGTTGCTCTCAGCTGACTTCCTGCATCTGGCAAAGGATATCGACATGGTGAACCGCAGTCAGGCGGACTGGTTCCACTGCGACATCATGGACGGGGTGTTCGTGCCGAACATCTCTTACGGCATCCCGCTCGTGCAAGCCATTAAGAAAGAAGCACTTAAGCCTCTCGACGTGCATCTCATGATTGTCGAACCCGACCGCTATTTCGAGAAGTTCCGCGACGCAGGTGCCGACATCATCACATTCCACTACGAGGCAAGCACCCACATACATCGCAGCGTGCAGATGCTGAAATCACTCGGCGTGAAAGCCGGCGTGGTGCTCAACCCGCACACCTCAGTGACACTGCTGGAAGACATCCTCGGTGACTTGGACCTCGTATTATTAATGTCAGTGAATCCGGGATTCGGCGGACAGAAATTCATCGAACGCACTTACGCTAAGATTGAAAAACTGCGTCAAATGATTGAAAATCAAGGATTGAAGACCATGATTGAAGTCGATGGCGGAGTAAATGTAGAAAACGCCCCGAAACTATTCGCTGCTGGTGCCGATGTTTTGGTGGCTGGAAATGCGGTATTTAAATCGGAAGACCCAATGGGAACGATTGCTGAAATGAAAAGATGACATTTCGCGCATACGCTCGAAATGAAAACGGTGCCCTAAAGGGCAGAAATCAAACAAAATCTTTAAAAAAATCAAACAAAATATTCTACGAAAAAAAATCAAGGAAAAACATTTTGAAAGATTTTAAAATAGATTTTGAAAGATTTTGAGCCGAAGGCGACCCGAAAAATAAAGGAAAAGATTAAATTATAATATTTTAAAAGATTTTTATCATGAACGAAATTGTAACAACATTAAAACCTGAAGGCGTTTGGAAAGAATTCCAAGGCATCATGGGCGTGCCACGTCCTTCAAAGAGAGAAGAGAAAATGGTCGCTTACCTCGAAAAATGGGCAAAAGACCATAAAGTCGAATACAAAAAAGAGCCTTGCGGCAATATCATCATGACGGTGCCAGCCACCAAAGGCATGGAAAACCGCCAGACCATCATCCTGCAGGCTCACATGGACATGGTGTGCGAGAAAAACGGCGACAAGGTCCACGACTTCGACAAAGACCCTATCGAGGCTGTGTTGAAAGGCGAATGGCTGCATGCCAACGGCACCACCCTCGGTGCTGACGACGGCATCGGCGTGGCTGCTGCATTGGCAGTAATCACCGACAAAGACGTGAAACACGGTCCACTCGAGTGCATCTTCACAGTCGACGAGGAGACAGGTCTCACCGGCGCCGAGAAACTCGACCCGAAAGACTTCAAAGGCCGTATCCTCCTCAACCTCGACTCAGAAGACGAAGGCGAGATATTCATCGGATGCGCAGGCGGCATGGACACCATCGTCAAGATTTTCTACAAACTCGAGAACGCCCCTGAAGGCTACATCCCTTACGATGTGAAGGTCAGCGGACTCAAAGGCGGTCACTCAGGCGACGACATCAACAAGAACCTCGCCAACGCCAACAAGCTGTTAACCAGAATCTTATGGCAGGCGACAAACGACTACGACCTCCGCATCTATGACATCCAAGGCGGTAACCTCCGCAACGCCATCGCCCGCGAGGCGACAGCAGTGGTCTTCATCCCGAATGACTGCGCAAAGAAATTCGAGGCAATGGTGAAGAAGTTCGAGAAGAGCTTCAAGAACGAATATCAAGTCACCGAGCCAGGCATCGCTGTGAAAGCCAAGAAATCGGAGACCACAGCCGACGTCGTCATCGACGAGATGACACAGTTCGACCTCCTGAACGGCCTCCTCACCTGCCCTCACGGCGTCATCGAGTGGTCACAGACCGTCCCGAACTTCGTGGAGACATCGACAAACCTCGCCTCAGTGAAGAAAAAAGAAGGTTATTTCTTCATCCAGACCTCACAGCGCAGCTCCATCGAGTCGGCTAAGGAATATGCAGCAGCAATGGTCGAGGCTTGCTTCAACCTCGCAAACGCAGAGGTGAAACACACCGACGGATACCCGGGCTGGACACCTAACCCGAACTCGGCAATCTGCGCCATCGCTGAGAAAGTCTATAAGAAACGCTTCGGCAAAGACCCGAAGGTCAAAGCCATCCACGCAGGTCTCGAATGCGGCCTCATCGGTGACAAGATCGCAGGCATGGACATGATTTCATTCGGTCCGACACTCCGCGGCGTGCACTCACCTGACGAGAGAATCGAGATCAAGACAGTCCAAATGTTCTGGGATCTGCTTTGCGACATCCTGCTCGAGGCACCGAAGAAATAACCAGTCATTTCGACTGAAGCGAAGCATTTCCACTCGTCATTTCGAGCGTAACGAAGTGAAGTCGAGAAATCACCGCCATCTGGATTGGTCCGAAACATTCAAATGCCGGAGATTTATTCACCTGAGGTGAATGCTTTCGCAAAGCTCAGGTCTCCATTTCGCTCCGCTTCAGTCGAAATGACAACAACTGATAAAAAGTGGCATTTTTATGTCACTTTTTCTTTTTTATCGCTATTTATAATATTTTTTGTAAATTTGCGTTTGCAATTTAGTATATGAACATATTCAACTATGAGAAAATTCTTATTAACAGCATTGATGTCATTGGTGTCCTTGTGCCCAGCATTTGCACAGGAAGTCACTTTCACAATAGTGAAAACCAATGGCGCCACTGCCGATTACGTGATGAATAGCGATTCAAAAATCTACTACTCCGACACACAAATCTTCATTAAAAGCAATGGCGAAACAGTGTCTTACAACCTTTCAGAATTGCGAAAAGCATATTTTTCGGTCAACGACGATGTCGACGAGGTTGAAAATCAGCAATTTACGATATATCCTAATCCGGCAAAAGATGTTTTAAAAATAAATAATTTATCTGATAATCAATGCGTTACAATACATTCCATTGATGGAAAGATGGTCAAAAGAATTGAGATTTCTACTGAGGCCGAAATCAATATCAGCGATTTACGACCAGGCTTATATATAATAGGTGTTGGCAACGAGTTTTCAAAATTTATAAAAATGTAAGCCATGAAGAGGTTGATTTTAGTTATATCGTTGATAATCATAGGATTATCAGTCAAAGCACAAGACGGCGAATACCACGTGCGTATTCATGGCCAGGAAAACAAGGGCATCATCTTAGATGCGCCTGTCTCATCAATCGACAGCATGTTTGTCAACCCGACGGCAAACAACCCGATTAAAGTGCGTACAACCAACAACTTATATTCTTTCGACTATTCAGAGGTCGACAGTCTGACATTCCCTTGGGTGTCGACAGGCACAGGCGACATCGTTTACATCACATACAATGGAACAACTGTAGATATTGTCAATCCCTACCCTTCATCAGAAGTAATCGTGACAGCAAGCGAAGGCAAAGTCTCTGTGACATCAATCAGCACTCAGAACATAACTTATTGTCTGTCAGGAGATTCCAATCCGGGACGTTTTGCCATAGAGAGTGCCGTCACCCCTACCGTCATGCTCAACGGAGTGAGTCTGACCAACCCGACAGGCAAAGCCATGGACCTCACTTGCGATAATGGAGTAATCTTGCAGATCGCCGACGGCACCGACAACTCGCTCAGCGACGGCTCTGACAGCGACAAAAAAGCCGCTCTGATGTGCAACAGCGACTTGCTCGTGCAAGGCAACGGCACATTGAACGTCACAAGTCTGGTGAAACACCCAATAAAAGTCAAGGGAATATGCACTGTCAACTCAGGTAACTTCGTGATTACCAGCAGCTTAGCAGATATTAATGGATTCTCTGCCGACAGCACTTTGGTCATAAATGGAGGCAGTTTCGACATCAACGTGAGCGGCGACATCTCGAAAGGCATCAAATGTGATGATAACATGACTGTCAATGGTGGCGATTTCACCATTGTGGCATCTGGCACGACAGTATTGGAAACCGTTAACAGCCAACAGGTTCCATCGTATTGTTCGGCTATCAAATGTGACGGCAACATCAGCATCAATGGAGGCACTTTCAGTATCACCTTGCCCACTACCAACCACGGTGGCAAGGGCATCAGTTGTGACGGCACCTTGGACATCAGCGGCGGTGACTTCAACATCACCACCGAGGGTGCGGGGGCAGGTTACACTGTCAGCGGAAACACCAAGGATTCTTACACATCGGCATGTCTGCGCAGTGATGGCAACACCACAATCACTGGCGGCACGTTCACATTAACAAGCACTGGAGCTGGCGGCAAGGGCATCAACGTGGGAACTACATCATTGTATTCGACATTACACATTGGAACTGCCAACGGCAACGACGATGACCTCATCCTCAACGTGGCCACCAGCGGCGAGCGCATCACCGTGACGGGTGGCGGCTGGGGCGGCGGCGACTATGCCAACCCCAAGGCTATCAGAGTGGTCGGCGAGCTAGTGGTGAACAGCGGCACCATCACCGTCAACTGCACGCAGAACAACGAAGGCGGCGAATGCATGGAGAGCAAGTCGAAGATAACCATCAACGGCGGAAACATCCATGCTTATTCGAAAAACGACGATGCCATCAACGCAGCTAGCAATATCACCATCAACGGAGGCACCATCTATGCCCACAGCGACGGCAACGACGGCATCGACTCCAACGGAACAATGTTTATCAACGGCGGCTTTGCTGTGTCAAACGGCTCCCGCGCACCTGAGGAAGGCTTTGACTGCGACAACAACCAGTTCAAGGTCACTGGTGGCACCATAGTAGGCACTGGTGGCGGCACAAGCACCCCGACAGCCAGCGTATGCACACAGCCCACACTCAGAATCAACACCATGCCAGGATACGCCATCCAGGTGTTAAATGCTTCTGGCACAGCGATTTGCACTTTCCAATGTCCGGAATATGTCGGTAGCGGCGGTGGCTGGCCTGGACCTGGCGGCGGCAACAGCAGCATGGTGATGCTCTTCACCGACCCACAGCTTCAACAAGATCAGACTTATACAGTGAGATACAACGGCACCATCGGTGGAGGCACCGAATGGAACGGGTACTACACCGGAAACGTGACATACACAGGAGGCGACACCGCCACAGTGACGCTCAACTCAATGTATTCTTCAGTAAATGCAGGTAGTTCAGGAGGAGGCTGGTGATTCATGAAAAGATTATTGTCATACCTATATATCACATTTATCTTTCTCGGATGTGGCAAGTTTACCGATGCTAACAGTCCACGATTAACTATCGATGACGACTTAATATACATTGACAGTCTCATGCAACTGAATCCTGATGCAGCATTGCAAATGATACAGTCATGCCAGTATTCGAAAGACGAGTTTAACGAAAATTATCATTCTCTACTCCTATCAGAGGTCTTATACAAAATGAGCATGCCTTTGACCAACAAGGCTGAATTGCAAAGCGCAATGCAGTATTTCGACAGTCTATACACCTGTCATCAAGCCACAGACGACCTCGCCTTATATTCAGCACGCGCACATTATATGAACGGAGTAGGATATTATGAAAGCGATAGTGTTGTTAATGCCTGCAAGGAATATATAAAAACACTCATGATAATGGAAAGTCATTTTTATATTGACAAACTGACTAATAATACAGCGAGATTAATGGCCTTGACACATACCCGTTTGGGCGAATTGTTTTCATATTATGGCTCTACACAAGCGACACTTGACTCATACAAAAAAGCCTTGATATATTTTTCTAAAGTTGAGAATTACAGTCTGGCAAACACTTACAGACGCATTGCCGGTTCTTATCATTCTGACAACAATAACGACAGCTCTTTATATTATTACAGAAAAGCCATCAATTTAGCAAAAAAACAAAATAAAATGTCGGTGTACAGCAACGCATTGTCAGAGGCGGCATATGTTTATTATGAACTAGATTATACTGACAGCGCGTTCATGATGATCAGAAAGGCATTACAGCTTCCAGTAAGTGAAGACCGTCGTTTGGCACAATATTTTACGTATGGATTGTTGTTAGCCAATGAAAATCAATATGATTCGGCGATATATTATCTAGAGAAAAGCATTGAGCGCAATTACTATGTCACTCAGGCAGTCTCAGCAGAACTACTCATGAACTGCTATGAAGCATTAGGCGATACTATCAAGATGCTTTATTACAAAACGCTTTATGGAAATAATTTCACGCAATACCGAAACACTTCAACTATCGAGACAAGTCTAGCGAAGACTTATGCAGATTATCAGCAAAGCAAATCGCAAAGAGAGCTCTTAAAAAGCATCAAGCAACGCAATATCCGTATTATTATCATATCGATACTAATCATTAGCACTGTTATTGGAATTGCAATTATTATCTGGAAAAAGATATTTGACGTAAAGAAAAAATTGAAATACGATATTGCAGAGAAAGACAAGGCTTTAGCCAAGATGAAGCTCAAGATAGAGACAAATCCTTTTGTAAACGAGCCAATTTGCAAATCCATTTTGGATGTTGTCAATATTCGACAATTCAAATCGAAGGTCCATTATAGTACATACAAAGAATTTGCATTGAATAAAAATCAACTGCTAATGCTCCGGGAGGCCGTCAACAAGCATTACGACAATTTCACACAAACACTGATCAACAGATATCCTGAGCTAACTATTGACGACATTGATTATTGCTGTTTATACTTCCTTGGGTTGAAAGATGCCGACATTTCTGCCTTGATGCAGCGTGCATACCCTACGGTATGCCAGCGTAGTCGTAAGCTAAAACGCATTTTCAACAGCAACGAATCGATACAAACGACCATTGCAAGTTTAACATTTCCAATGGAATAGGTTATACATACCATTACATACCTTTTTTTTATTGACTCAATAGTGCTATTTATTAAATTTGCATATCATTAACTCAATTAATAACGATATGCTAAAAAAATTCACTTTACTAATTTGCATGCTCGGATCAATAGGTTTGAGTTTTGCCAACAATCTTCACTCCGAAGATAAACTAATCATCCAATCAATCACCAATGGAGATGATGACCGGTCCAATATAGTGTCATTGATTTCTGCAGACATCATCAAACACATTCTAGTAGTCGCCTTCCCGCAAGACCTTGGCGAGGTTGTGGTAGAGATCACAACAGCTTCAGGTGCAATGGTTAATTGGATGCCGATCAAGACACCAATAGGTTACCAGTTTTACATTCCAGAGGCAGGCAGCTACATCGTGACATTCACTTTGTCGAACGGCAATGAATATTTCGGGGAATTTGAAGTGACAGATTAACAATTAAACAATTTAATACTATGATAAAAAGACTATTACTATTATTAATTACAATTTCGGGGATTTCAACTAACATTTATGCGCAGTGCGTTCAATGTGATGGCTCTGCCACACATCTTGGCACCAATGCGAGCGTCATAGGAACATCCACAGCAGCTGGCGGACATTCGGCTTTCGCTTCAGGATACAACTCAACAGCTTCTGGCAACTATTCAACAGCCATTGGATATGATGCCACCGCCACTGGAATGTATTCCGTCGCAATAGGTAAAAACGCGCGCGCTCAAAACACCGCTTACACTTTCGGAAGAGACATCACAGCATCAGGAAGCAACTCCATCATCATTGGCTGTGGCTATTCGTCAGCAGCGGTATTGAATAACTCCATTGCAAAAAGCATTATGCTTGGCGTAGGCAGTAGCTCTCCTGCTATGATTATCCGTCAACAGTCGACAAATGATGTTCCCGCTTTTGTGGGTATTGCCACCTCCGACCCAAAGCAGGAATTACACATCAACGGCAATGCCATGATCAGCGGCTCCGGCAAAGGTCTTTTGTTTGCGACATCAGCATCGTCGACATATGGTAATTTTGGTATCAGATACACAGGTTCGGGATTGAATTTTTATTTGCCCAACAGCGGCACACCGACCAACTATCTCATGTTTATCAAAAACAATGGAAACATCGGCATCGGCACAAGCAATCCAACATGCAAATTCGATGTATCAGGAAGTCTAAAGGCCACATCGATTCAATCGACATCATTAAGTGTGTCGGGTAGCGTCACTTTCAGCGGCTTAGCCAGCAGTACCACAAAAGTCGTGACAGTTAACAGTAATGGGGCTCTGCTTACCACAGAATTTTCAACATTCCAGGATAATTTAGGTAACCACACTGCTGACAAGAACATCAACCTTAATGGCAACAAGATCATTGGCAGCAATTCAGGCAATGGTGGAATTTATGTCTCATCAGACGGTAAAGTACGTATCGGAACAGGCAATATGACACCTTCAAATGCTCTTGAGGTTAACGGAACAATCCGCTCAAAGGAAGTTGTCATTGAATTGACAAACTGGTCAGACTTCGTCTTCCAAGACAACTACAAGCTCATGTCGCTGAAAGAAATAGAAAGCTATATCAAAGCAAACGGGCATCTGCCTGACGTGCCGTCAACTGATGAAGTAATGACCAACGGCATAGAACTCGGCGGAATTAATGCTGTTCTGCTTCAGAAGATAGAAGAGTTGACACTTTATGTCATTGAACTCGAAAAGAAAATTGAAAAATTAGAAAATAAATAAAAACAAACTCAATCACCATGAAAAAATCAACCATACTCTTATCAGCATTATTACTTATTGCTGTATCTGCAACAATTTTTGTCTCATGCAGAAAAGACTCACATAAAGTCGCTTTAAACAACAACACCGGCATTGAAAAAACCGAGGCTCAACTCGTGTATGAAAAAACCATGAAATTCCGCGAGGCTTGTGAACTTTATCAAGCCGATTTGAGAAGCGATAATGGCTTCGTGTCACCAATGGAAGCTCGCATTATCCTCGACGGTGCCATCAACTACGAGTTATCAGATATAAACCGCACTCTTAAGGACACAGAGCTTGACACTTTACGTTATCCTGCTCCAGCCACCAACGAAGAAGGTGATGTCGCAGTTAACGAGCTTATCAAAATTTACGAAAAAGTTGTGGCAAGCATAGGCAACGACATCAATAATGTCAACTATTTTATGATTCTATATCCTATAGCTAACTCCAGATCATCAGAGGTGGAAGTTGTTTTCACAAGAGGTATTCAACCACCAACACCTGAACCAATTCCTTATCTGAATTATTTCGCTGAAGGTGAAAACTGGATTTGGTATTTTGATAACGGAAGATGTGATGTGGGAGGCTATAGCGACGCAGCGCAGGAGCTTTCGAGAAAATGTCATACCCTACTTCATCCAAACGATACAAGAAACATAGTTGACACAATGAACGTAATAAATAACTACATGATGTATGATGTTGAATATCTTGATATTTATTACAACGACCTTGAGAGTATAGTACCTGGTCTTGATTACTGGCTCTTCCATTCAGAAAATGTGCCGGGTGAGGACGTAGCCTCATACTGCATCTCATACGATTATCTTAATCTTTATCTAAGAAATTTAAATAGCGCTTTGATTAGGAATAACGGTTGCTACCATTATTCTCCAACACATCACTCACCTATTAGAGAAATCGATATTCGAGGAGGAATCGATACAAATGACGAAAGCTTAAGTTTATATAACATAAATCATTATGCGCATTCATATTATTACAAAATCGGATTGCCACGCTAAGTCAACACGAAGCAGAATGATTATATTAACCATGTTGCTTTTTCTGAGCAACATGGTTAAAGCACAATTTGAATTCGAATACATTTTCGATTCAATTAAAAACGAATCATGTTGTTCTATTTTTAGTGATATAATTGAGCTTGATAACGGCGACTTTATATTGAATGGAAATGATTTGGTAAAATATGATTCACAATGTATCTACAAGTTTTCTTCATCTGGGGAATTGATAAAAGTCAAACATTTCAAAGATGAATTGAAAAAACCTGGATACAGACAACATGATAATGAGGGCAGCCCATTGTTGGTTGATAAGAATGGCGGTTACTTTATGTTTTTAACATATAATCCGATTTTTGACACCGCAAATGTCAATTATGTGCCAGGTACTTTTGACGCAAAAATTATAATGAATAAACTTGACGACGATTTTGAGATAGAGTATTCTAAGGAAATGTCAGTATGTTTGGACACTATTGATTGGAAAAACCTTTGGGCGCATTATAATTCTGCATTCACGCCTCCATTTATTACTATTGGAACAGTGATTGACAATAATGGTGAAGGATTTGTGATAAGCTATGAAAAATATATTGGTGAGAACCCTAAACATATATGGGAACATGGTAATGACTCAACGTTTTTTCTGAAAACCGACTATGACTTAAATGTCAATACGACAGGTTACTATGAGCACAACAGATGCAATAACAAAAGACATAAAAACCATCTGTTGCATGATAGCGTGGAAAACAAATACATCTACTATACTGGCAACGACTGGGGACTAACTGATGTTGACAAAAAAGGATTTTATGTACATGTTTTCGATGATGATTTCAATTTTGTTAAAGAGAACATGTTGCCTAATTCAACTGGAGTGGGTTATCACGCTTATAAATTTCGAGATAAAACATATACCTGTGAAGGCATCACTTTGAGACGTACATCTTCACATACAACGATAATTGGTGGTGGCAGTGAGATTTTTAATGTAACAAACAACACTATTGAAGATTATTTTGCAGCCACATGTATTGAAATCAACGACAATGCCATCCTCCTCGACAGCATGAATTTTGCATATTCTGATGGACATTCGTCAAATTTCAGGACAGGAGTGCCAAGCGGTTGCTGCATTGATTTTATCGATGAAAACCGACTGTTCTTCGGCGCCACTCCTGGTGCATACATGTCTTATGTTTGGATGCCTGCAGTATATCAATATTTTATCTTGCGTTTGCTTGACAGAAACCTAAACACTCTTGATGAAGTGTATTACAACATGGGTGTTGACAGCACTGTTATGTGGACAAACACTTTAAAAGCCACACGTGACGGAGGTTGTATTATCGCAGGCCTTTTCAGAAACTATGTCGAAAATCCGAATATCATTACCTTTCGCGCTTACAACAGTGTGTTGAAGAAATTTCCTCCCGAAGCATTCGACGGCATCGAAGAGGCACACGCAAGCGGACTGAAAGTCGCGTTCGCCTACCCTAACCCGGGAAACGACCAGCTCAACATCCGGACATCTTTGCGTAACGCTAGTGCGGAAGTTATTGACTCGCAAGGCAAACTAATTCACCATCAATCTATTACAGACATTACGACTCCGATAGACACCAGCACATGGCCTTCGGGAGTCTATTTCTGGAGAGTGCTTTCAAACACCACGACGGGAGCAGCCACCGTAGCGGAAACAGGAAAATGGATAAAGGAATGAACTATTTAAAAAACATAACTATATGAGAAGATTAATTATAAGATTTGCAGTACTTCTAGTGTTGATGATGACAGGAGTTATATGCCTTAACGCACAAACAAGAGCCTATTTTGTAAACTTCAATTATGACATCGATGGTAATCGCACAAGTCGTTTCATCAGCCTTGGAAATGACCGTATGGATTACGACATAGAAGCCGACAGCACTGATATACAACACTTTACCGATCTTATCGATGAAAGTGAGATAAACATCTACCCCAACCCTACTTCAAACAGCGTATTCGTCAATACCACGAATCCAATTGAAGGAAACAGATTAACAGCAATAATGCTGTCGCCATCCGGAATTCTATTGGAGACAAAAGAAATAGGCATAGATCCTGTTGCATTTAACTTAAACGACATGGCGTCAGGCATCTATATTCTTGAACTACGCAGCGACACCGATTTAAAAACCTGGAAAATCATCAAAAGATAAAAACAATGAAACGTAACATATTACACTTGATTATACTTATCGCATTACCATTCCTCGCATCAGCGCAGGTACAATACGATGAAGTACATGAAGGCGAGAGTTTTGTACTTAACACCACTCTCAACTCGAATCAAAACCACCATTACACAGCGTCAGAACGTATAGTATTCAACACAAATTTCAGATACGCCCCTTCCAATGGGAAATCGTCGCTGTTTGAGATTAATCCGACCATGGTGTTTCCACCAACCGCAGGTCTTACTGGCGGCCCCAATGCAGGCGACAACGGCGTTTTAGGAAGTATCGGCGGCTCAGTGAACGTCAGCGCACTCGGCGGCGCCATCTTCACAATCCCTATCGAGGTACTACCAGGCAAAGACGGCATACAGCCCGTGCTAAGCGTGATGTACAACAGTCAGGCAGGCAACGGACTTCTTGGCTACGGCTGGAACCTCGCAGGAATATCGTCAATTACTAGATGTGACAAAACCATTTATCACGACAATAGTACTCCAAACAGTCATATTGACTTTTCAATAGGCGACGGCGTCAACTATAATGAAGATAGATTTATGCTCGACGGACAAAGATTGTTATCAGTCAGCATGAATATACCATACGGACAAAACGGATGCCTTTACAGAACTGAAATTGACAACATTTCCAGAATCACTTCATATGGTGGCGACGGTCAGAATCCAGATAAATTCAAAGTATGGACAAAAGATGGACATATCATCGAATATGGCTTTTCTGAAGATTCAAAATTCAAAAATCCCACTAATAACAAAGTGGCAATATGGATGGTGAACAAAATCTCTGACTACAATGGCAATTACATGACTTATCATTACCATACAACGAATAACCACTGTCGCATCGATTACATTGAATATACAGGATGTGGCAATGTATCACCCATATATAAGGTAAAATTCAACTATACTACCAGAGATGACAAAGAATATATCTATCTTTATGACCAGAAAATTCTTTCTGATTATCTGATTGAAAGTATCTCTATGAAATATCAGAATAATGAAGTTTACAAATACATATTCACTTATGATGGCATAAATACATCTAACGGACGTTTCTACAGCCGACTGATGTCTGTTGGCCTTGAGCAGGACGGCGTGAGCTTAAATCCAACAACTATTGAGTGGGGTGATTATACCACACAATACGACAGCACTTTGGATATCATAAATAACAACATCAAAGACGCTTGCTATGTCGGCGACTTCAACGGCGATGGCATTGATGATATAGTTACATTCCCATATATCAATCAAAACACTACCGGCACATGGATGTGTCTTTATGGTAATGGTGACGGCACATTCACTTATACTGGCGTGAATGGTAATAACAAAATAAGCGGTAATTATATTAGAAATGTCATACCTTGTGATCTCAATGGAGATGGATTGTGCGACATGCTTACATTATCTACAAATGAATATAGCAGCAACAATAATGGTGTTTATAATTATCAAGTCCATCTTCATGCTTACTTTGCCAATAGCGACGGCAATGGCTTTACACTGAAATATATTGGCAATTATGTAACATCTATCAATATTTTTGATTGTGTTCAAGTTGGTGATTATCTCGGAAACGGCACAACCGACATCATGTTATTAAGCGGCAGAAGCAGTTTAGGAGGTACAAGCGGAACATATATCACACTTGGTACATATGACTTTGTAAACGATGGTTTTACTATAATTCTCGATGAGAAAAATGTCAGCAGCAAATGTGACATCGTGACTCAAGGCGACTTTAACGGTGACGGCAGAACAGATATCATGTTGACTGATGGATATAATTCTACGATTTACACATTGATTAAAAATGGTTATAATTGGGATCTTTCTACTTTGTATACTGCTGGATATCCAACGAAATGGCATAAGGTATATGCCGGCGATTTCAACGGTGACGGCAAGACAGACCTTTTGACATGGGCAAACGATTCATCTCCAAAATGGAACGTGGCAATATATAAAACCACTGGTTTCGTTGACCAATGGGGGGTCGACGACAGCATGGAATTCCCTACTACAACACCTCCATCACGAGGCGTATCGCTAGAAGGCTCGTCAAGCAATCTTACAAATTACGACATTAAAATCAGCGATATGGATGGCGACGGCAAAACCGATATCATCTTCGTCTATTCCAATAAGATAAAAGTATTTCATTCACCTGTGACACATGTATCAAGCACATGTACTTTCATAAGAAAGAAAACCATTAACAATCCCGACGGCACCAGCAACACTCCAGGTCAAAACTACATAAGTTATAATTTGGTCGGTAAATTCACCAGTAATTCCTATTACTCACTCTTGCTGAGATATCACCCTAACGTTACAAGAAAATATTTCCTGAAATCGTTTGATAATCAGTTCGAACAGAACTATGTCAAATCGATAACAAACGGCATGGGCAATTCAGTGGCTTTCAACTATGATTACTTCACAAATCCTGATTTTTACACTATCTCAAGCGGCGACAGAATCGTAGCCAATACAGAACGTGTTAAGAAGATTATGATTCCTTTAAAGGCTTTGCGTTCTGTGACGGTACAAAATGTTTCAGGCACAGCAATCACCACACAATATAGCTATGAAGATTTGTATTTCCACATGTATGGTCGCGGAATCATTGGATTCAAAAAGAACATAGTGATGAATGTTTCTGACGGAATCAAGACCGTCAATATCAACAGATATGCAGGAAGCAGCCGCATAACGCTGCCGTTCTTCGTGCCAAGTTCATCGACAACATATCTCGTTGATGGAAATAATGAGAGACGTATAAAGGAAACTTTAAGTTCTTGCGTTTTGGTATGTGGGACAACCATCCTCGATCAAAAACCACCTGTTGCAATACAAACTGAGTCACTAAGAATTAAAAATTATGATATCAACGGCTCCCCTATGTATTTGGAGATGGTTGACTATGTTTATGACAACAATGGTCAATATTATGTATACAACAACCCTAAAACAATTAAAAAAGGATATACAACAACTATGAATTGCAATTCTATACCTGCATGTCCTTTCTGGGAGAACGTTGATATCGAATACAATAATAAAGTTACAGATGATTATTGGCTTATCGCTCGAATATCGAAAAAAACTACAACATCATACAATAACGCCTCAGAGCATGGAATAAGCGGTATCAAAAACTCTGTAGAATATACATACGACAGTAGTCACCCTAATTTGATTCACACTGAGCTTATAAAACCCAATAATGAAAACAATGTGCTGTCATTACAGACCCAATACGCATACACTTTCAACAATGGTAATATCAGTAAAGTAACAACGACATTGTCGGCTCCTAATGATCCGACAACATCACCAAGGACTTCATCGGTGTCTTATGGATCCCAATATCAGTACAGGTTTGCTACCACCACAACAAACAGTCTTAATCATCAAGGCACAGCTACATACGACCCCAAGTTCGGCTGGAAGTTGTCCGACACCGACTGCAACAATCTCACAAGCAATTATACATATGACTTCTTCGGACTTGATTCTGAAAGCGTTTCACCTGAAGGAATTCATACACATTCCTCAAAAAGATGGGCTCAGAATCACAACCACGCTCCGCAGAATGCCATGTATTACACTTGGTCACACAGTTCTGGCACATACCCGTCAATGACATTCTATCACAAAACCGGCATGCCACTTCGTACTGTAAATCGAAACATCGACGGACGTGTAGTTTATGTCGATATGATTTATAACTCTAAAGGCAACCTCTACAGAGAGACACTTCCTTATGAAGCTGGCACCAGCCCTGAAGGTTATGTCACCTACACTTACGATAAACTTAACAGAGTTATCTTGACCGAATATCCAGATGGAACCTGGGACGAAGTCGCCTACACCGGTAACGAAGCAACTACAACACATCATGACGCTGTTGGCGGAGAATCTCAAACCACTACGAAGAAATATCATCCTAATGGATGGCTCGCAGAAACCACCGATACTGGCGGTAACACCGTCAAATATGTCTATAACAGCGACGGCACTCTGCATTCGACTTACGTTGCGGGCTTTAATTCTGCTGTGACGCTTGATTACAACGCGGCAGGTATGCGCACACGTATCATCGATCCTGACTACGGAACTATGACTTATGACTACAACGCTTTCGGCGAAATAGTCTATCAAAGAACTCCGAAATCTGTTGAAACAGAGTTCGAATATGACGCTTTGGGCAGGACAACTCAACGTAAAATGATGGTCAGCGGCTCCCCTGATGAGATAACCACATGGGAATACAGCAACTTGCCTGGACATATTGGCACTCTCGAAAGAATATCTTTCGGCGCAGGCGCACAAACAACATCATATCAATATGACAACTATCAGCGTGTTGTACTTAGCGAAGATACTTATAATAACGTAACATACCAGACCTCGTACACATACGATCAATTAGGAAGACTCGATTCTAAAGTTTATCCAAGCGGCTTTGAAGTCAAAAACGTATATAACGATGGCGGTTATCTGCATGCTGTAAAAGACGCTGAGTCCAACACCCTATGGCAAGCCGACGACTATGATATCTATGGACATCTCACCGAATTCCGTACAGGAAACGGACTATCGACATATCGCGAATATGACGAAACTAATGGAAAACTGCTCAATATCATCACCTATGCAGGTAAAAATTTATTACAAAACTACACCTACACTTACGATGATTTTGGTAACTTTGCATCGAGAAAAAAGAATGTCGGCATCGTGCTTCAGGAAAACTTCAGATATGATGATTTCAACCGCCTCACTGGTATTGAAACCAATGGCATTACGCGCACTATCGCTTATGATAACTATGGTCGCATACAATCAAAGGAGCAGGATGGTTTCACATTCCACGATGCCACGTATTCAACTCAACACCCACACGCAGTTTCGGTAGTGCAATCTAACAATCAGCCGCCTTTCGGAAACCAAAATATCACCTACACTCCATTTGATAAGGTAAAAACCGTCACCGTGGGCAACAACAGCATCAACATCGATTACGGCTATCATCGTCAGCGTATCCGCATGACCGAGAATATCAATGGACAAGAGTGCGTAAAAACTTATGTCAACGGCTGTGAATTCGTGCACTCCAATAACGACAACGACCACAGTCTCACATATCTATATGCGGGCAGCGGTATCTTTGCTGTAGCAGAAAACACTGATCATGGATTTGTACTGCATTATGTTCACACCGACAATCTCGGCAGTTGGGATATCATCACCAACGAGCAAGGACATCTTGAGCAATCTCTCAGCTTCGATGCATGGGGCAACCGACGCAACGCCAACACATGGAACGGCCCTGCCACCGACACTCCTTTGTTCGACCGCGGATTCACCGGTCATGAGCATCTCTACGACTTCGGTCTCATCAACATGAACGGACGAGTCTACGACCCGTATATGTCATCATTCCTCTCGCCAGATAACTTCATCCAATGCCCCGACAACTCGCAAAACTTCAACCGATATTCTTATTGCCTGAATAACCCCTTGAGATATACCGACCCAAGTGGAGAAGTGTTTGGAATTGATGATATTATAATTGCAGCAGCAATTGGAGCAGCAATAAATGTTGCATATCAGGGACTATCAGGAAATATAACCAGTCCTGCTGATTTCTTCGTCGCTATGGGTATTGGCGCTTTATCTGGAATAGTTGGCCTCGCGGTAGGAAGTGCAGCATATGCCGCAATGCCTTGTGGCGGATTCTATGGCGGAGCTGTTGCAGGCGCAGCCGCAGGTGCATCATCAAGCTTTGTCACAGCCTACGGTAACTCAAGATATCAAGGGAATAGCATTGGCGATTCTTTCAAAACAGCAGGCTTAGCTAGCTTAACAGGTATGGTAACTGGCGGAATAATGGGAGGAATCGCTGGTGGCTTAAATAGTTTAGAATACGGCGGTGACTTCTGGAATGGTAAAATCACAGTTGATTATGCAGCTGAAGGATCTCCTATGTTCAATCATCCAAATCTTCGTAATTTCTCAAATTATGACAACATTGAAGCACAAGAAACAGATGCTCTCGTAAGAAGAATTGAATTGACATATGGTTCTGACGTTATTGATGATTTTGGTATCACCGAAGTAACAACCAGAGCTCCTGAAGACTTTTCCATCGATCCCTCAACAGGCATCTATACGAATAAAGATCAGGACCTCTTCGGACGTCTAATCTACAATCCGAAAACAAATACATCAAGCATGTATATATCTCCTTATGCATCAACGCATCAGGACGCAACTATGTTTAAGGCAATTACTGGTCACGAGCTGACACATGCTTATCATTTTTCATTGGTAAGGAGCGGTAAGCTTACAGGAATAAGTGCCGAAATCTCTGAACATGCCGCATTGGACTATTCTTATATGATTTATAGTCAAGCTGGATATACTGATATGTGTAACACGATCACATATACCTTCCAGTATCCAAGAGTGTATTATGTTCCGGCAAATTACAATTTTTCAACAATAGAATTTGCAAAATCAATAATGATACACTAAACCATGAAAAAAATCCATGTTTTCCTACTGATAATTATATCGTCAATAACCTCTGCATTCGGACAAGTTCATGAATACTTAGGAAATACGACAATAGAATATGAATCATTGTTTCTTACATTGTGTAATAACAATTATTACATATTCGGTTTTCGTGTCAATTATATGGACATCTTCCATGAGATAATACTTTCAGATGGTTTTTATAAACAAAATCACAACGACACAATAGTACTGAACGATCAAGTCAACGGATATGAATTGATCTTCATTAAAGATCAAAATAATGATTTGCATGCCATAAAAGGCTTCTGTTTTATGGATAATCTTAAATTGATTGACAAAGGGTATTCTCATGGTGTTTACGACAGTTCATATTATGTCTTTGATACCAACCATTCATTGGAAGACCTATTGAAAGAACAAGAAAAGTACCGCAATCAAACAGTTTTGCATGATTTCCGGCCTGGAGTATACGAGATTGCGCGCCAAAGTGATAATCAACTAATTATCAATATTGACAAAACTTATTCATATCAGTCAAAAAATGAACTTTTATCAGAAGGAATATGGAAACGTGATGGTAATCTCTTGATATTCATTGACAAATGCCTTGGAGAATTCTTCACAGCATTTATCGAAAATGATTATATCATGGTAAAACACATATTTTATTTTTCAAACAATGAAAAATTCCAAATCTTTTCAGAATAGTAAATAATATTGATTAGCGGCTAACTTCTCCGTAGCAATCAAAATAATCGGCTTGAGTAATCTTAACATTGACGAAAGAGCCGATTTTTATTTTATTGTCTTTCATCGAAATAAGCACTTCGTCATCGACTTCAGGTGAGTCGTATTGGGTACGACCGACATAATAGCCGCCTTCAGTGCGGTCGATGAGCACTTTTTCTATCCTGCCAAGACGTTTTGAATTGATTTCCAATGAGATATCCTGCTGCACATCCATAAACTTACTGACGCGCGCCTGTTTCACCTCCTCCGGCACATCATCGTCAAGCTCAAATGCCGGCGTACCCTCTTCTGCCGAGTACGCAAACACACCGGCGCGCTCGAATCGCATCTCCTTGATGAAGTCCAAAAGCTCCTCAAACTGTTCCTCTGTCTCACCTGGGAAACCAACAATGAAAGTGCTTCTGAATGCGATATCCGGCACGTAACTCCTCACCTTCTTGACGAACTCCACCGTCTGTTCATGGTCGACACCACGACGCATAGCCTTCAAAATAGGCGTGCTGACATGCTGCAGGGGCAAGTCGATATAATGACAAATCTTCGGGTTGTCGCGCATCAACTCAAGCAGCTCCACAGGGAATCCAAGCGGATAGCCGTAATGCAGACGAATCCACTCTATGCCGTCTATCTCGGTGAGTTTCTGCACCAGCTCCACAATATGCGACTTACCGTCGATGTCGTAGCCGTAATATGTGAGGTCTTGTGCAATGAGTATCAGCTCTTTAACGCCTTTCTTCGCAAGGTTTTCAGCCTCTTTCAAAAGGTCAGCCATCGGCACCGACTTGTGGTCGCCGCGAATCAAAGGAATCGCACAGAAAGCGCAGTGACGGTTGCAGCCCTCCGAAATCTTCAGATATGCATAATGCGACGGCGTCGAAAGCACTCGCTCGCAGCAATATTCTGCATGGAAATCCGATTTTAAGATATCTGCCGCCACATGTTGCACAGGCTCCACCCCAAAGAATGCATCCACCTCGTGAATCTCGGCATCCAGCTCCTTCTTATACCTCTGCGAGAGGCAGCCCATCACATATAACTTCTTGATTTTATTTGATTTCCGCAACTCGGCATATTCCAAAATGGTGTCGATCGACTCCTCTTTTGCATCGCCGATGAAGCCGCAGGTGTTGATAATCACCACGTCAGATTTTTCATCAGAGTCGTGGACTATCTTGTAAGTGTCGTTAAGCAATGCCGCCAGATGCTCCGAATCGACTTTATTCTTTGAGCATCCTAAAGTGACAATATTTAGTACTTGTTTCTTCATATGCATATATTTGTCATTTCGACAGAAGTGGAATGAAATGTAACGGAATGGAGAAATCCTTGTTAAACGAAATCATTCAATTGTTTTCGATAAAAAAGGATTTCTCGACTTCACTTCGTTACGCTCGAAATGACACCTTGGCTCCTTTACTTAAACAATGAATCCACGAATTCTTGTCTGTCGAAGATTTGCAGGTTCTCCATCTTCTCTCCTACTCCGATATACTTCACCGGAATCTTAAATTGGTCGGAGATACCTATCACCACGCCGCCTTTGGCAGTGCCGTCCAACTTGGTGAGTGCCAACGCGTTAACCTCGGTGGCAGCGATAAACTGGCGTGCCTGCTCGATGGCGTTTTGGCCTGTCGAAGCATCCAAAACCAATAAAACCTCATGTGGTGCATCCGGGATGACCTTCTGGCACACTTTCTTTATCTTCGATAGCTCGTTCATCAAGCCGACTTTGTTGTGCAGACGACCTGCTGTGTCGATCAACACCACGTCAGCGCCTTGTGCCACGGCTGATTTCACTGTGTCGAATGCTACTGATGCCGGGTCAGCGCCCATGCCTTGCGACACGATCGGCACGCCGACACGGTCAGCCCAAATCTTAAGCTGGTCGACAGCGGCTGCGCGGAATGTATCTGAAGCGCCAAGCATCACCTTCTTGCCTGCAATCTTGAAGTTGTATGCGAGCTTGCCAATTGTAGTGGTCTTGCCAACGCCGTTCACACCAACAACCATGATGACGTAAGGTTTCTTACCCTCTGGAAGGTCGAAGTTGCTGCCGTCGCCAGAGTTGTTCTCCTGCAGCAATGCGGCAATCTCTTCTTTTAAGATGGCGTTCAACTCATTGGTTCCCACATACTTATCGCGAGCCACACGTTTCTGGATGCGGTCGATGATCTTCAAAGTGGTGTCGACACCCACGTCGGATGTCACCAAAATCTCCTCAAGGTTGTCGAGAACCTCGTCGTCGACTGTCGATTTTCCGATAATCGCCTTCGAAATACGGTCGAAAACGCTTGTTCTTGTCTTCTCCAGACCTTTATTCAGGTCTTCTTTAGCTTCCTTGTCTCTTTTAAAAAACGAAAATAATCCCATTTATTCAATATTTTTGCAAAAATACAAAAAAATGTATATCAATTCATTGTATTTGTCATTTCGAGCGAAGTCGAGAAATCACCGCCATTTGAATCGTTCAGAATTCCTAAAAACGATGCCGGAGATTTATTCACCTGAGGTGAATGCTTTCGCAAAGCTCAGGTCTCCATTCCGCTTCGCTACAGTCGAAATGATGGTAAGCACAAAAAGCCTTCCCGCCGAAACGGGAAAGCTATTCTAAATCAATTCAAAAAACTATATATTAGTTCTTTGCGATGAATTCCTGAGCCTGATCGATCGGGACGATGGTCTCCTCAAAATAGTAAGCACCAGTCTTCTCTGATTTCTTCATTTTGATGACCTTCGTGAATTCTTTTCCAGCTGTGTGCAATGATGCAACTACCTTCTTTGCCATATCCTAATATTATTTAATTTCTTTGTGTAAGGTCATTTTCTTGAGGATTGGGTTGTATTTCATAAGTTCCAATCTCTCTGGGGTGTTCTTCTTGTTCTTTGTGGTAACGTAACGAGAAGTTCCCGGGATGCCTGTTGCCTTTTGCTCGGTGCACTCCAAAATCACTTGTACGCGTGCGTCTTTAACTTTCTTTGACATATCTATTTCCTTTCAAATTTTCGGACTGCAAAAATACACAAATTTTTAATACATTACAATATTTTTCAGTCAAAAAATTTTAAAACTTTAATAATTTGATTATCAATCAGTTAATTATTCCTTGTTGATAATTTTGTTAACAATCTCGAGAATTTCGGCCTCTTTCTTGATAGCAGCGGCCTCAATCTTTGCGCCATCGGCGACGATTTTGTCGGCAAAAGCTCTGTCCTTAAGACCGGCAGCGTTGATTTTGACGTTGAGATAAGCACCCATCACAGCGCTTCTGCAGCACAAAGCACCCACTCCGGCGTCTGACACTGATGCTGGATTGCCTGTCTTTGCCATTGCCTCGACGATCTCGAATGCCTCAAATGCCACGTTCATAGTCTTGAACGGCACCTTCGTAGCATATTGTGAAGCTAACTCAAGGGCTTCCATACGTGCTGCCTTGTCGGCATCGGTCTTCTTTGGCATCTGCAATGCTGCCATGATCTTGTTGAAAGCATTGGTGTCTTCGTCGACCAGATCGAGGAGTTCGTCTTTCAAAACCTGACCTCTTTCTGCCACTTTCGAGAACTCTTCCCAGCGCTCATCCCAGCCCGGCTTGTGTGATGACAGGTTAGCCACCATCGTCGCCAATGCTGCGCCGAGAGCGCCCATATATGCTGAGATTGAGCCGCCGCCCGGTGCCGGACTCTCGCTGGCTGTCTCGTTGGCGAAGCCTGTGCATGTCATGTCGACGAGCTTCTTCTGTGTCATGTCTTCAATCAAGAATTCGATGACTTTCTCCTTCGGGTTGAATGGTTTCAAATCGTCGAGACCCATCGACTTGATGGCGATCTTCATAATCTCATCCTCGCTCACGCCCAGCGAACGCTGCTGTTTTGCAAGATAGTACTTACCTGCGTCGATAAGCACCTTCTTAGGAATCAGACCCACGATCTCGCAACCTGTAACGCGCACTCCACGTGCCGCAGCCTTGGCGCAGACCTCGTCGAAGCAGACGTGAACCGGTGAAACGTTGATATTGGTGATGTTCATCGACACCTGTGCGATGCCGTATTCCTCAATAAACCAGCCGATTGCCTTGGTGCTCTTCAGAGTGCCAGGAATCATGATGGTGTTGCCATTCTCATCTTTCATCGGCTTGTCGGTGACCTTCGGGCCCACTCTCTTTGGACGGCCTTTCTCACGCACATCGAAAGCGATGGCGTTGGCGCGACGTGTCGAAGTAGTGTTGAGGTTATAGTTGATGGCGATGAGGAAGTCACGGGCGCCAACCTGTGTGGCACCTGTCTGTGCGACGTGCTCGTTCCACTCGTTCGGACCGAAATCAGGTTTCCATTCCTCAGTTCCGAGACGGCTCGACAATGACTCGTATTCGCCTGTGCGGCAGTAAGCCAGGTTCTTGCGTTTTGGCTGGAAGGCAGCCTCTTCGTAGCAGTAAATTGGGATGTTGAGTTCTTCGCCAAAGCGTTTTGCAAGGTTACGGGCGTAAACCACTACCTCGTCCATGGTGATGTTTGAAATCGGGATGAGAGGGCATACGTCTGTTGCACCCTGACGTGGGTGGTCGCCGTGATGGTTACGCATGTCAATAAGCTCTGCGGCTTTCTTCACCACGCGGTAAGCTGCCTCGCACACGTTCTCAGGCTCGCCCACAAAGGTGATGACGGTACGGTTTGTCGTCGCACCCGGGTCAACGTCCAACAATTTCACGCCTTCGACCTTCTCGATCTCGGCTGTCACCTGGTTGATGATGTTCATATCGCGACCTTCGCTGATATTCGGAACACATTCTATAAGCTGTTTCATATCTGTTTATTTTATTACTTTTCCTTTTAAAATCATTGTTTGAACTTTGTTCGCACCGTAATAATACGGCATAAACTCCAGCTGTGTCATCGGCTTGGTAATCATCACGTTAGCGATCTTGCCTTTGGTGATGGAACCGAGCTCGCGGCTCACATCCATGGCGTAGGCGGTGTTTATGGTGGTGGCGTTCAGGGCCTCCTCCGGCGTCAATCGGTAACGGATGCACGCACAAGAAAGCACGAACTGCATGTTGCCCGACGGCGATGTGCCAGGGTTGAAGTCGGAGGCCATTGCCACAGGCAATCCGGCGTTTATCATGTCTCTTGCTGGCGAAAGCGGCAGATTCAGGAAAAACGCGCAGCCTGGCAATATCGTCGGCATGGTGTCGGAGCCTTTCAAAGCCTCGATCTCGGCCTGTCCCATCTGCTCGAGATGGTCGACAGAGATGGCGCCATATTTCACGCCGACCTGTACGCCGCCCGAAACAGCCATCTCGTTGGCATGAATTTTCGGACGCATACCGTATTTGATGCCTGCCATCAAGATGCGTTCGGTGTCTTCAACGGTAAAGAATCCTTTATCGCAGAAAACATCAATAAAATCTGCCAGATCCTCGGCTGCCACCAGCGGAATCATCTCGTTGATGACGAGGTTGACGTAGTCTTCCTGATGTCCGCGGTACTCCATCGGGATGCCATGCGCTCCTAGGAAATTCGACTTAATCGTCATCGGTGAGTTTTCTTTCATGCGACGAATCACACGCAGTAGCTTCAGCTCACTCTCAGTGGTAAGGCCGTAGCCGCTCTTGATCTCGACAGCGCCTGTTCCCATGTGCATGATCTCATCCAAACGCTGCATCGCCGACTCATAGAGCTCGTCTTCGCTAGCAGCTGCTGTGGCTTTCGCTGAGTTGAGGATTCCTCCTCCCCTCTTAGCTATCTCTTCGTAGCTGAGGCCTTTGATCTTGTCGCAGAACTCCATCTCACGCGAGTTGGCATACACCAGATGCGTGTGCGAGTCGCAGAACGCTGGCAGCACGAGTCCGCCTTTGGCATCGACGACTTTTCTCTCCGTTGTCAGATATTCCTGGTATTTCGGAGAGCTCATCTCGCCATAGTCGGCAATCTTGCTACCTTTTATATATAGGTATGCGTTCTTGATGCGCTTAACATCCGACATCGCGGAGCCGGCTTTCCACAAGATTCCGTTTTCGACAATGCCACAGAGTTCTTTAATGTTTATGATTAACATATGTTAAAGTTTTTAGCCATTAGCTGCTAGCCAATAGCCATTAGAATGTCCTATCCTAATAGCTAATGGCTAATACCTAATGGCTAATGGCTACTTTTGATAGATTGATTGCCAATTCTTGTATTCACGTTTCTTCCAAGGTCCGTTGTGATAGACGTATGAAGCAATCATCGGGATGACTGTCGTGCCTTCAGCATAGACCATCTGCTGGAGTTTCTCGCTGACCTTGCCCCATGAACCTGCCTCGAGCAATGTTGACGATGAGCAAGCGCCGTCACGGACGTCAGCCACGGTGATCTGGATAGCGTATTTGTGCATTGGCACCTCGTGACCGAGGATCTCCGCGCACACCACTGTATCCTGAGCAAAGTTCTTAGGAGTACCGCCACCGACCATGAACAAACCTGTCTGTGGTGCAGCCATCTTGATTTCTGTCAGCTCGAGGAAGTCGGCCACTGAGTCGATGCTCACGTATGGTTTGCCAGCGTGTTTGCGCTCCCACTGGTGCAGACCGATACCGAAACCTGCTGAAGAGTCAGAGAATGCTGGGCAGAACATCGGGACGCCGCACTCGTAGCATGTCTGGATGAGGCTGTCTTTCTTCACGCCGTGGCCTTCATGCAGCCATTTTCCGAGGTTCCACAGGAACTCACGTGATGAGTACGGACGTGGCTCGAGGATGTTGGCGAGTTCGTAAGTGGCGTGGTCGCACACCTGAAGCTGTTCCTCGTCGATATATGTGTCGTAGATACGGTCGATGTAGAGCTCACGAAGCTTGGTGTCAGGCACCACGTTCTCTTTCTCGCCAATATAATGTTTGAAACCGAGAGCCTCGAAGAGGTCCATGTCGATGACTGAAGCGCCTGTAGAGACAACCACATCGATCATTTTGTTGCGGACCATGTCAACGTATACCTGCATACAGCCAGCTGCTGAGGTCGAGCCTGCCAAAGTGAGGATATTGGTGCATGATTTCTCTTTCACCATCATCATCAAAATGTCGGCGGCGCGAGCTGTGTCGCGTGATGTGAACGACATCTCACGCATTGCGTCGATGATTTCTGTTGAGTCATACTTCTTGATGTCGATGTGCTTCACGACATTCTTCAATAAGTCTTTCTTTTCAAGTTTTCTTGCCATTTTATTTAGATTTTTATGTTGAAATTTCTTATTATTTTAATCTGCAAAAATACAAAATTAATTATACTGAAGCAAAAAAAATCAAAAAAACTAAAGTCTAAGGTCTAAAGTCTAAGGTCTTTTTCATATCTTTGCGAAAAATTTACACTATCATGAAAAGATTTTTTTTAATTGGATTGGTTTTAACCGTATTTGTTTCATCTTGCGGAAGCTCTGACAACAATAAAAAAGAAGAGAAGAAACAGGAAGCCAAGACTGAGGCAACTAATTCAGAATCAACGGTTGAGACCTCATTTGTTAAGGTTTTGGACTACAGTCATTTTATAAAAAATGTGTGGGATATGGAAGCCAACGCCAACGAATTCGTGTTCAAAGGAGAGCGTCCTTGCGTGATTGACTTTTATGCCACATGGTGCGGTCCGTGCAAGCGCGTCGCCCCTATTATGGAGAGACTGGCAAAGGAATACGATGGAAAAGTAGATTTCTATAAAGTCGATGTCGACAAAGATCAGAAACTTGCTATGGTATTGCAAATCAAGAACATACCAACGATGTACTTCATGAAAGCAGGTGCTCAGCCAGAGAAAACGGTTGGCGCTTCCGACGAGGCTTATTATCGTGGAATAATTGAAAAGATGCTCAGTGAATAATATTTTTCCAACATCTTATCTCTCTGATATTCAATATATTGCGCTGTTTTTAAAAAACGAGGCGCCAAAGATTGAATTGTTTGAGTCATATCAGAAACAATCGTGCCGTACGCGCTGTAACGTAATGACAGCCAACGGCTTACAGACTTTGACAGTGCCAATCGTTAAAACCAATGGCAATCACACCATGACGAAAGACATCGCAATAAGCTACCGCGAGCCCTGGCAGCAGATTCATCAGCGTTGTCTCGAGGCGGCATACCGCAAAACGCCTTATTTTGAGTACTATTTCCCCTATCTGGAGAAGGCTTTTTGGACACGATTTGACACTTTAATCGAGTTAAATGAGTTTTGCTTGAAATTTATTCTTAAAGTATTGAAAATCAATAAAATAATCGTTTACACCGATGATTTTTCGCCCATCTCCGATGCAAATGATTATCGCATATCGTTATCAAAATGGTCGCCTGAAGCCACTAATTTTCCGAAATATTACCAAGTTTTCGAGGATCGGCAGCCTTTCGTGTCAAATCTTTCAGTCATCGACTTGATTTTCAACGAGGGGCCGGAGGCGATTAACTATCTGAACAAATTGGTTTAATCCGGATACGCTATCCTCACGTGGTAGATGTTCATCAGCTTCTTTTTCAGCACTTTCTTTGTCACGGAGATGTCGTGGAAGGTGATGTCGGTGTTGTCGAACTGGTTGGCCTTCATCTGACCGTCTATGATGTTGTCGACGAGCTTGTTGAGCGACTCCTCGGTCTTGTCTTTCATGCTTCGTGAGGCGGCCTCCACCGCGTCGCACATCATCAGAACGGCGGTTTCTTTGGAGAATGGCACAGGACCAGGGTATCTGAACTCGTTTTCATCAACGCCATCTGGGTTTTCGCGCAGTTCCATCTGGTAGAAATACTCGGTGCGGCGCGTGCCATGATGCATCCTCACAAAGTCGATGATCTGCTCAGGGATATGGTATTCGCGGCAAATCTCGATACCATCGATCACGTGACTGATGATTATCTGGGCGCTCTCAACATACGACACATCGTCATGAGGGTTGTATTTACCATTCTGATTTTCAATGAAATAGAATGGATTACGAGTCTTTCCGATATCGTGATACATGGCGCCTGTACGAGCAAGCAGCGCATTGCCGCCTATGTTATAAATAACCTCCTCGCAGAGGTCGGCCACCTGCATCACATGCTGGAACGTGCCCGGAGCCTCCGATGCCAGCTTCCGCAGCAGCGGACTGTTAGTGTTGCTCAGCTCCAGCAATGACAGGTCGGTGACGAGGCCGAAGATACGCTCAAACAGGAACGCCAGCGGCAAAGCAAGCATTGTCAGAAAAGCGTTTCCGGCGTAGATAGCCACCATAGACCAGCTGAACGAGTCGAGACCGCCGTCATAAATGAGCGTCATGCCAGTGTAAACCACCAGATATGTCAGGAAGACAGCCATCGAAGTGCCGAAATAACTAGCCCTGCGCGTACGTTTTGTCATGCTGAAAATGGCCACAAACGACACCAACAGCTGCACAAAGAAATACTGGAACGGATTTGGCACCGCTATACTAATGATAATCAACGTCATAACCTGTACGATGATAGAGATTCGGGCATCGAAAAACGTCATCAGAAGCATCGCCATGATAGCCACCGGCATCAGGTAAATCAGTGACGGAGCATATTTTAATAGCAAAAACGACGGCACTATCGTCAGCAACATCAGCAACAAAATAAGGTTGATGTAACGCAGTTCTTCAAAGATATCGGAACGCAACATCCTGAGCGTCAGGTACAAAGCGATAAAGACGATGCCCACCAGCAGCAACTGACCATAAAGCATGTAGTTTCCACTGAAAACATTATCGCCTGTAATTTCGGCATATTCACGTTGTAATGAATTGATAATCTGATACTTCTCTTCCGTCACAATCTCCCCCTCCATGATGATAAGCTCGTCTTTCTGCACCATCCCGAACGTCAGCATGATATTATCGACAGCCATCTTCTCAGCCTGCTTGGTCATGTTTTCCGAATACACGACATTTGAACGCAGCGAGCTGTATAACAAATTGTTAATCAATTGCTTAGTATTATAATCAGGGATGCTGTCAATATGATTCTGGATATATGTCGATGCCGTCGACATGGTGTAAAAATCCTCATACAGGCATTTCGTCGACACCTTGTTGCGCACCACCACTACCATCTCATCACCCTTGTAATTGCTGGTGAAGTTGTTTTTTGCCACAATACCACGGTTTTCAATATTGTCGTAAACGCTTGCGACAAGTTCTTCGTAGCTTTCTTTGTCGCCAATGGTGTCATTCCATTGAAAATCAAGGTCTTTAAGCAGTTTTTCACGACTGTTTTCTGTCCCTTGCACATCGAAAATAAAAATCGGTTCGACATTCTTCAGAGCTTCCTCTCTCTCCTTTCTCACCGTCTCTTCAGATTTATAAACTGGGAAATTGAACGGTGCATAGAGCGTTTCGTGAGGCCATGGACGCATTTTCTGGTATTCATACTTGAATTTCACGTTGCGAGGCATCAGCAAAACGACGATGGCAAGCGCCAGAACGAACGCCAAGACCTTCATTATCCCATAATACGAATGGCGGATTTTCTCGACAATATTTTTTATCTTACTCATAATCAATAATTTACAAAATAACAAATATGTTTTTCAAAATCAGATAAAATTAACTTGTAAAATTACGAAAAAGTTTTTTAACTTTGCAAAAAAAGTTTCAATTATGTTTGGAATCTGCACTTTATCGGCAATCCCCGTAAGAAAAGAGCCGCATCACGAGAGCGAACTGGTGACCGAGTTGCTGTTCAACGACCTTTACGAAATCATTGAGAAAAGCGGCGACTGGCTATATATCAAGATGGAATACGACGGCTACGAAGGCTGGATTCGCAGTCTGCAACACTTTGAAATACAAGAAGATGCATATAAAATGCTGGCTTCAAGCGATTGCTATGTTGTCAACAATCCTGTGGAGTTGTTCGATTCCAAAATTTTGACATTCGGAACTACAATTTATGCCAAAGACAGGTGCTGTATTGAGGCTAACAGCTTCATCAACAATGCGTTAAAGCTCATCGACGTACCATACCGCTGGGGCGGACGCACTGTTTTCGGCATCGACTGCTCCGCTTTCGTACAGCTTTGCGCAAAGACGATCGGCATCAAGTTGCCACGCGATGCCTCACAGCAGGTGGAATGTGGCGAAGACGTGTATTTCCTGACAGAAGCGAAGGCTGGCGACATTGCGTTTTTTGAAAATGAAGAGCATCATATAGTGCATGTCGGCATCATTTTGGATAACGAGAAAATCATCCACGCCTCTGGAAAAGTCAGAATTGATTCGCTTGACCAAACTGGTGTTTTCAATAAGGAGTTAGGAAAACACACACATTTTTTGAGTGCTATCAAGAGAGTTTTTTAATCGTCATTTCGAGCGGAACGAAGTGAAGTCGAGACCTGAGCTTTGCGAAAGCATTCACTTTTAGTGAATAAATCACCGGCATTCAATTTCAAAAGATTCAAGTGGCGGTGATTTCTCCATTTCGCTCTGCTTCAGTCGAAATGACGTTATAAAGCGCATCTATCTCTTTATCAATAACTTCAGTTGCTTCTTTGTTTCCTTTTAAAACTTCATCAACAAGGTTAGTCAGCTTTTTATCAGTTTCTACTGAAATCTCCGGAAATGGCAGCTCCATCAGGTTTCCTTTGAGGATTTTTATCTCGCCGAATAGCGATTTATATAGAAATTTGAAGGTAGAGCTGTTAAGAAATGCCATGACTGTCTTCACCGACATGCCAGGAATGCGCGGTATGAGTATATTGGCGCTGTTTAGCACCAGACTTTTGCTGTCATCGTAAGCAAAGACAAGGTTTTTCGATATGAATTTATAAACAAGTTTCTCATCGGCACGATATATCTCGTCTTTCGCAACCTGTTGATAATCAGCGCGTCTGTATTTTATAAAATACTTAGGAGCTTTCAAAGTGTAAGCCTCAATCTCTTTTCCGGTGTAAATCGGCTCTAACTCCCTGCCCTGCTTGGTTTTCAGGTGTTTTTTGTTGTCGCCGGTGACAATGCCAAGACCCCAAACTGAATCTTTTAATGTATATTTTCTTTTTGAAAGGATTTTCTGTACTTTTTCAAGGTCGGAATCGGATAAGAGATTGAAATTCAGGTTGTTAGTGAGGTAGAAGCAGTGTTTTGAGACGGAACGCAACGAGCCCATCGTCATGTCGAGCGAAGTCGAGACATCACCGCCATTTGAGTGTACAGCATCAATTTTTAGGCGGTGATTTCTCCACTTCGCTGCGCTTCGGTCGAAATGACGAGCGCATTGTATATCAATATATTTCGTTTGGACGCCTGAAAAGGCGCCATCATACAACGTAATCGACTGAATATCAGTGTTTTCGAGTAAAAATTTACGAAACTTCTTATGAGTTTTCACATTCAGCACCGATTCGGGTAACAAAAACCGAATCAGGCCGTCATCTGAAAGCTGACTGAAGGCTTTTTCAAAAAAGTAGGAAAAGCTTTCTCGGGTGGTGACTTGATTGCCGTTTTTATCAAAAATGGCGGCGCCCCATGGTGGGTTGCTGATGATATAATCATAAGAAATATGGCCAAAATTAGTATTATAGTAACACTTTAAGTAATCACAGCAAACAATTTGAGGCTCAAATATTTCCGATTTGTACTTTAATAGCATATTTATCTTTGCTATCATCACTGCGACGGGGTCGTTGTCACAGGCGAATATTTGATTTGGCGAGGCACCTTCGAGAGCCAAAACAAACGCTCCAGAGCCGCAGCAAGGATCGAAAAATGTCTGATTTTTTGAGAAATCGAGACCTTGAACCATGTTTTTAGCCACCGAATATGGTGTGTAGTATGAGCCTTTGCGGTTTTTCTCGCCTTCGAGGAGGAAACACTGGTAAAGCAAGCCAAGGAGATCGCGCTCATTTTGTGGCAACACTAGGGTCTCTAGGGACTTTATATCATCCACAACGTTAAGTGACTCTAGAGCCTGTTGAACATGCGGTTTCTCAAGGATTCCAGCATCTTTCAAAAGCATCACACCCACACTGTAAATCACCTCTTCAACCTTGTGTCCTTTTTCTTTACAAAAGCTCACAAACCGTTGAATATCAGCGACATTATCCTTATTTGAAAAGTATTCCAAAGGCACAATCGTCTTGGTGGAGAGCTGTTTGTTGGCGCGTGCCATCAGCCTCCCGCTCTTTTTTGAGCGCAACCGCTTCCAGTTACGGATCGTAGCTTCGGAAATGATGCCTTTTTTCAATGCTTTTCAATTTTTTTGCAAAAATATTAATTATTCGGTATAATTTCTCAAAAAATTTCCTAAATTTGCACTTCAAAAATAATGAAAATTACAAACCATTAAAAAATTAACTCATGAATAACGCATTATTTCAATTTGCACATCCTGCTAACGAGCCTGTGAAAGAATACAGACCGGGCAGCCCTGAGCGCGTCGCTTTGGAGAAAGAACTTCAGAAACAGTCGAACGAAGTCGTGGAAATCCCAATCATCATTGGTGGCAAGGAGATCCGCACCGGCGACATGGGCGAGGTTGTGATGCCTCACAACCACAAGCATGTGATTGCAAAATACCATAAAGTTGGTGAAAAAGAGGTCAACATGGCTATCGATGCCGCTCTGAAAGCCAAGAAAGACTGGGAAAACACCCCTTGGATCGAGAGAGCCTCTATCATGGCACGTATTGGTCAGATGCTGGCAACAAAATATCGTGCACGCATCAACGCAGCATGTATGCTCGGCCAGAGCAAGAACTGCTTCCAGGCTGAGATCGACTCGGCTTGCGAGACCATCGACTTCTACCGTTTCAACAACTACTACGCAGGAAACCTCTATTCAGAGCAGCCTTCTTCAACGCCCGACCAGCTCAACCGCGTTGAATACCGCCCTCTCGAAGGTTTCATCATGGCTGTGACACCTTTCAACTTCACATCCATCGCATCGAACCTCAACATGACTCCTGCATTGATGGGAAACACCACCATCTGGAAGCCATCAACGACAGCATTGCTTTCGAACTACCATATCATGCAGATAGCAATGGAAGCTGGTCTTCCAGCTGGCGTCGTGAACTTCCTGCCAGGCAAGGGCTCGTTGATTGGCGGTGTCGCTTTGAACAACCCGAACCTCGCCGGTATCCACTTCACCGGTTCAACAGCCACATTCCAGGGCCTCTGGAAGGGCGTAGGCGTCAATATAGCCAATTACAAGTCATATCCACGTCTCGTCGGTGAGACGGGCGGCAAAGACTTCATCTTCGCTCACAGCTCAGCAAATCCACGCGAGGTGGCATGTGCCATCGTCCGCGGTGCCTTCGAATATCAAGGCCAGAAATGCTCGGCAGCGTCACGCGCATACATCCCTGCATCGATGTGGAACGAGGTGAAACAGATCGTCGGC
>Ga0265298_10000833_pt1 | contig 45716 bp, 48 predicted proteins | sample AusTroGonzalo_MG_3_FD_193486 | JGI IMG/M metagenome (GOLD analysis project Ga0265298, IMG submission 193486) | Bovine rumen microbial communities from tropical cattle in Woodstock, Queensland, Australia - Gonzalo_01 | ecosystem: Host-associated > Mammals > Digestive system > Stomach > Rumen ...
CGACACGGTGATGGCGGCGCCCAGCCCGGTCACGATGGCCAACATCAAGGGATCGCCAAAACTGCGCGGTCTCGGCGATGGCGACGGAGGCGGTTTCGGCACCCAGATCAAGGCGGGCAAGTCCCAAGACCTGAACGGAGCCCTGATCGGCATCATCATGGACATGAAGACGGCCAACGATCCATCGGATCCCAAGGGCAAGAAGCTTGGCTACAACGGCTGGGGCAACTTCCGCGAACGGCTCAAGAAGTGCATCAACGGCAATTTCTCCACTGCGGCATGTTCGCACGTGCGCACATTGCCCAAGCGGGTGGCGTTGAGCAGTCTGTTCGTGCCGGTGTGTCCTGCCGCCAAGGGTCCGGAAGCGTTCGGCGTGGGCGACCTCGTCGAGCCGATGGGTTGGGTGGCGTACTATTCGGGCGAAATCACCGCCACGGAAAAGGCGCGCTACCGCTTCTGGGGGTATTTCGACGACTATATGCTCATCCGCATCAACAACAAGGTGGTGTTCGAGTGGGACTGGCCGTTGAACAATCTCAAGTACGCTGGCAGTTGCACCGGCTGGAAGCCGAATGCTCCCGATGCGGATAAACTGGTCGGCAAGTACAAGGCCGCCCAGCACTCCACGGCGCTCGGGTTCAGCGACTGGTGGGAAGTGAAACCCGGACAGAAGCTCAAGGTCGAGATCGTCTGCAGCGAAGTTCCCGGCGGCGCTTGCGGCGGGCTCCTGTGCATCGAAAAGGAAGGGGAGAAGTACGAGATGAATGCGGGCCAGCCCGTGTTCCCAATCTTCTCTTCGCGCAAGCTTTCCTATTCCGAAACCGAGCGGTACGAGAAGGCCAAGCCGTCCTACGGCGGCTTCACCTACAAGATCGGCACCGACAAGGTTCCGCTCTTCAATTCCCGCAAGACCGGCGGCAAGGCTGGCGGCAAATCCGGCGGGAAGAAGAAACAGGTCGAAGTAGAGGTTGACATCTAAGGTGAAGTTCGCCTTATTTCTTGCTCTCAAGTACCTGAGACCGAAGCGTTCCGTCGCTTCGGTCATAACTTGTGTCAGCGTGCTGGGCGTGATGCTGGGCGTGGCGGTGGTGATCATCGTCCGCTCGGTCATGACCGGTTTCGGCGATATCTGGGAGGAGAAGATACTCGACTTCAAGCCCCATATATCGCTGGTCGGCTGGCAGGGCGGAACCGCCATTCAGAACGAGGACGCGATCGCCCGGGACATTCGCGGACTGGACGGGGTGACTTCGGTAACGCCGGAAATAGACACCAGAGTCATGCTGTCGTACAAGGGGCGGGTGCTGGCGCCGGTGATCCTGGGCGTGGACGAGGACGAGTTCGTGCGCGCCTACAAGGTGGGGTCGCCCGTCGACGGGACGTTCGACTTGTCCGGCGACTCCATCGTGCTGGGCGTTCACGCCGCGAGGCAGCTGGGCGTGTGGACCGGCGACGAAGTAACCGTGTACAGTCCAAAGACGCTGGTGGCCAAGGACGAGATATATCTGCCGGTCAAATGGCGGGTGGCGGGAATTTTCTCGTCCGGGCAGTACCAGTACGACTCCGGCTACGTGGTGGCCTCGCTCGCCAACGTGCGGGAGCTGATGGGGATGGAGCACGGGGTGTTCGCCATCCACGTGAAGACTTCATGTCCCACCGATCACGACCGGTTCGGGGATTTGTCGCGCAAGATTCTCGAGCGCTATCCCAAACTCCGCCAGATCAGTTGGCGCGAGGCCGACAGCGAACTCTTCAACGCCTTGGCGGTGGAGAAGAACATGACGGCGCTGCTCCTTTCGCTCATTTCGCTGGTGGCGGTGTTTTGCGTGATGAACACGCTGCTCGTTCTGACGGTGCAGAAGACGCCGGAGGTGGGGCTTTTGAAAGCGCTCGGATTCTCCCGGTGGCAGATAATGTCGGTTTTCATGGTGCATGGCATGATCCAGTGCACGGCCGGCATAGCGTTGGGGCTACTCGCAAGCTGGGCGGTGCTTGCGAACTTGCAGAATATAGTGGAATATCTGGCCAAGTTGGGCCTGGAAGTGTTTCCGGCCTCGGTCTACGGGCTGGACGCGATTCCGCACCGGCTCATCGTAGGCGACATTTTCTGGGTGACGGCGCTCGTGTTCGTGTTCGGGCTCCTGGCTTCGCTCGTGCCGGCGCTTATCGCCGCCTGCAAGGACCCCGTTAAGGCTTTGAACCAGTGATGGAAATCGTACTTGGCACAATCGACGTAAAGAAGTCGTTCAAGATTCCGCACCATCCCAGGATCGAGGTGCTGAAGGGGATCAATCTTACCATCCGGCCGGGCGAGAAGGTGGCTATAATCGGACGTTCGGGCGCGGGGAAATCGACGCTGCTGAACATCCTGGGCGGACTCGAAAAGCCGACCAGCGGCACTGTGGCGAGGCCGGACAACATCGGTTTCGTGTTCCAGGCGTATCATCTCATGCCGGAACTGACGGTGCTGGAGAACGTGCTGCTGCCGGCCATGGCCAACCGTGCAGGCGGGGTGGTGAGCGCGGAAACGCGTGCGAGGGCGATGGAGCTCATACGAGAGGTGGGGCTTCAGGATCGCGCCCACCATCTGCCGGCGGAACTTTCCGGCGGCGAGATGCAGCGCGTGGCGTTGTGCCGGGCGCTCGTGACCAATCCGCCGCTGGTGCTGGCGGACGAACCTACCGGCAATCTCGACAAGCTTACGGGCGCCGAAATCCTCAAGGTGCTGGGCGATCTCTCGCGCGGACGTCCGGTTTCGCTCGTGATGGTCACCCACAGTCCCGAGGCGGCCGCCATCTGCGACCGCGTGCTCACGTTGGAAAACGGAATTCTCCATTGATTTTTTCGTCAAAATATGATATAATACCTTAAAACACAAGCAAAGGAAAGGTGGCACAATGAGTATCTTCAAAGCTTACGACATCCGTGGCGTGTACGGACAGGATCTGGACGAGGGCATTTTCTACAAGATCGCCCGTGCCTATGCGCGTTTCGCGCAGGTAAAGAAGGTGGTGGTGGCGCGCGATTGCCGCAAGTCGTCCGACACTCTGTTCGCGGCGTTCGCCAAAGGCTTGGTGGACGAGGGCGCGGACGTGATCGATGTCGGGCTCGCCTCCACGCCGATGAGCTACTTCGCCAACGCTTCGCTGAAGGCCGACGGTTCGGTCATGATAACCGCTTCGCACAACACGAAGGAATGGAACGGCTGCAAGTTGTGCAAGGCCAACGCGGTGCCGATTTCCGGCGCCACCGGAATCAAGGACATCGAAGCGATCGTCATGTCCATGCCCGACAACGAGCCGCCCCGGGGAACCGGTACGGTGACGAGCGTCGATATCTCCAAGGCGTACGGCGAGCATGTCCGCAAGTTCGCGCATCTTGCCAGACCCATCAAAGTGGCGATGGACTTCGCCAACGGTATGGGCATTGCCGAGTCGGTTTCGTTTACGGAACAGGACATGCTGACCCATGACGATCTATTCGGCGACTACGACGGCGATTTTCCCAATCACGATGCAAATCCGTTGCACACCGCTACGTTGAAGGATCTGCAGGATCTCATAAAGGCCAATCCCGGAAAGTATGCGTTTGGCGTGGCGTTCGACGGCGATGCCGACCGTGCGGGATTCATCGACGAGAAGGGCGAGATCATCCCCATGGATTTCATCACGGCGCTCATCTCGCAGGACCTGCTCAAGACCAACCCCGGGGCCGTATGCTTCTACGACCTTCGCTCCACCAAGATGGCAGAGGAGACGATCGCGGCGGCCGGCGGACGACCGATGATGTCGCGGGTGGGGCACAGCTTCATCAAGGAGCAGATGCGCCAGAACGATGCCATTTTCGCGGGCGAGCTCTCCGGCCACTACTACTTCAAGGCCAATTCCACGGCGGAATCCAGTTCCATGGCCACCTATGCGCTCGCCAACATCGTTTCCGCGTCCGACAAGCCGCTTTCGGAACTGATCGCGCCGCTGAAGAAGTACAGCCAATCGGGCGAGATCAACACCAAAACGGTCACGCCCCCCGCCGAAATCCTGGCGAAGATCAAGTCGCTCTACGCGGGCAAGGCCAAGGTGTTCGAACTTGACGGCGTGAGCGTGGACGCGTGGGACACGGAAGGCTACTGGGCCAACGTGCGCATGTCCAATACCGAACCGCTGGTGCGGCTCAATCTCGAAGGCAAAACCCCGGCGATCATGGAGGCCAAGCGTGACGAATTCCTCGCTATCATCCGCGCTTAATGCGCTTTGTTCGGTTGGGCTGGCGGCTATCCTGGCCGGTTGCGGAGGCGACGGCTCGGCGCAGCTGGCGGAATCGCGCGCGGCCTATGCCCGGCACGATCTCAGGACGGCGGAGAAGCTGGCCGCCAAAGCGGTCAAGCGCAATCCAGGCAACGTCGACGCATTGGTGCAGTTGGCCAGAACCGAGATAGCCCTCGGACGGATTGTCGAGGCGCGCAAAACCATCGCCAAGGCGCTGGAACTGGAACCGGACGCCTGCGACACCATCCTTACGGCGGCAGAAGCGGCATATCACGGCCGCGATTATGCGTTTGCGATGTTGCAGTATCGCAAGTTGGCGGAAGACGCCGCGCAGCCGCCGGAGATCCGCTCGCAGGCGTATGCCGGAATCGGAGTGGTGCAGATGTCGGTGCAGGAGTTCGACATAGCGCGCATCGCGCTATTCCGGGCCATTCGCCTCAACCGGCGCAATCCCGCCGCCTGGTACCATTTGGGGCTGCTCTATCGCGACGGTTTCGACCGCTACTATGAAGCCTCGCGCGAAGCTTTCAACTTCTACGTCAGGTTGGAGCAGACCGCCGACATACACGTGCAGAAGGTTCAGCGTTCGTACATCCCGGATCTCAACGAAACCATCAACCGCAAGGCGGCTTCGCGTCCCGGCGTGGCCGACCGCAACAGCGAAAAAGCGGCCACGCTGATCGCCGAAGCGGAGTCGTTGCAGAAGAAAGGCCAGCTCACGAAGGCGCGCAAGAAATACGAAGATGCGCTGGCGGCCGATCCTTTGAGCCACAAGGCGGCGCTGGGGCTGGCGGTCGTGATTCCCAAGATCGAGAAGACTCCGGCCGGCGCCAAAAAGCAGCTCGACGCCTATCGCACCGCCTGTGCGCTTCAGCCCACCAGCACGTCCACGCTGATGACCACCGCCAATCTGGCGTTCCGGCTCGGCTTCCATGCGGTGGCGCAGGATTACTATTCCCGGGCGCTCGCCACCGATCCCAACGATCTGGCGGCGCTTGACGGCATTGTCAAAGCGTGCCGCAAAGTGGGTAAGGGCAATATCGCCGACGCCTACCAGTCCTATCGCGACGAGCTGGCATCCAAGCGCAAATGACGCTTACCACCCCCGACTACATCATTATCGCTTCGGCCTTTGCCGTGGCGGTGATGGGTTCTTTTGGCGGGTTCTCCGGTTCGCTGGCTTTTCTGCTGGCGTCGATAGCGGGAGGATTTACCGGAAAGGTGGGTTGGGGAATGTCCGCCGACTTTATTTCCGGAGCCTGGGGACGGGTGGTGGCCGTGATGGTGGCAAGCCTCGTGGTCTTCGGTCTGGTGCGACTGATCGTGCGCAAACTGGTGGCCGGACTCCTGGCGCAACCGGCCGATGCCATCTTCGGTTTTCTCGTCGGCTTGCTGACCGGGTTTGCCCTGTCCGGATTGGCCGTAACGCTACTGGGCCCGGATTTCTTGGCGCTTCTTTCCGAAAAGAGCGAAATTCTTTCCTATCTGCCAATTCCATGACCGAAAGGCTTTGATATGCGAGATCTTGTGATCGGCGGTCGCAAATTCACTAACCGTTTCTTTCTGGGCACCGGCAAGTTCGCTTCGTCCGATGTGATGCGGGGCGCGCTGGCGGCTTCGGAAACCGAACTTGTCACCAGCGCGCTCACCCGGGTGCACGAGGGCGACGCCGAGCATGACGACATTCTGAAGGTTATCGATCGTTCCAAGGTGGAGGTAATGCTCAATACGTCCGGCGCGCGCAACGCCGCAGAGGCGGTGCGTATCGCCAGGCTGGGCAAGGCGGCCGGATTCGATTGGATCAAGCTGGAGATACATCCAGACGCCAGATATCTGCTGCCCGATCCGGTTGAAACGCTCAAAGCGGTGGAGGAATGCGTCAAGTTGGGGATGGTGGTTCTGCCTTACATCAACGCCGATCCGGTGCTTGCGCGCCATTGCGAAGAGGCGGGAGCGGCGGCCGTCATGCCGCTCGGCAGTCCCATCGGATCCAATCGTGGCATCCGCACTCGCGACATGATCGAGATTATCGTCGAACAGTCGCGCGTGCCGGTGGTGGTGGATGCTGGCATCGGGCTTCCCAGCCATGCGGCCGAGGCCATCGAAATGGGCGCGGATGCGGTTCTGGTCAACACTGCGGTGGCGGCGGCGGACGATCCGGTAAGGATGGCGGAGGCGTTCAAGTTGGCGGTGCGCGCGGCGGAGATGGCAGTAATGGCACATCCTGCCGCACCTCGCAATGTCGCCAGCGCCACCAGCCCTATGGATATCTTCCTATGAAAAAGACGTTTGGCGATTCTTTCAGCGATGTCGGTCTTGTCCGGACCGAAAACCAGGATTCGGTGCTGTCGCTACCGGAGCGCGGTCTTTACGTGATCGCCGATGGAATGGGTGGCGGCGAGGGCGGAGCTGTGGCCTCCAAGATCCTTTGCGAAGAAATGGCGGAGGTCAAAAAAACCGGGAAGATGAAAGACGCGGTGAAGCGCGCCCATAAGCGAATTGCGGAGTTTGCAGTCAGCCATCACTATCATATGATGGGCACCACCGTGGCGGCGCTTATGGTGGATGGCGACGATGCCATTGTGCTATGGGCCGGCGACAGCCGGGTATATCGTTTGCGTGGCGGCAAGACGGAATGCCTCACTAACGACCACACCATCGGCAACGAGTTGAGTCGTCTTTCTCCAGGGAGCCTCACTAGCGGAATGGCCAAGCGTAGCCATCCGCTGGCGCATGTTCTCACCCGGGCGGTTGGAGTGGAGAAAGAGGTAATCCCGGAAGAATTGCGCGTGGACCTCAAGGGTGGAGACCGTTTTCTGATCTGCACCGACGGAGTGCACGACGTGCTGGCGGACGAAACGATCGGGCAATATCTCGATCCGGCGCATTCCCGCCAAGAGGCGCTTCAGGACTTGTCCGGGGCGGTGCGCAAGGCTGGAGCGCACGACAACTTTTCGATGATAGTGGCGGACGTGGTCGACGAAAAGGGCTGAGCACCGATGGAAGCCGAACTTTTCGTTCCGGAGGAGAGATTCCGCGGCTACGTGGTGGTGCGCAAACTCGGGAAGGGCGGACTGGGCGAGGTGTGGCTTGTGCGGCACGAGTTGTTGGACACGCTTTATGCGCTCAAGGTACTTTCCCGTAAAATCGCCAACGGCAATCCCGAATACGTAAAGCGGTTCATGCGCGAGGCCAAGATAGCATCCCGCATCCGCCATCCCAACCTAGTTTCGGTGCATGACGTGGGGTACGACGAGTCCAAGGGGGTGCACTATCTCGTCATGGACTATGTTTCCGGCGGGGACCTGCGTACGGCCATTGCGATGGGCGGCGCCAAGGGCCATCGCGAGGCGGTCAGGATCATCGCCAGCGTGGCGAGCGCGCTCGCGGCGGGGGAACCTTTCGGTATCGTCCATCGCGACATCAAGCCGGAAAACATCATGTTGGAACCGGATGGAACGGTCAGACTGGTGGATATGGGGGTGGCCAAGGTGCACGGCACCGATTCGCTCAAGACCGCGCCGCAAACCGTATTCGGCACGCCCAGTTATATGGCGCCGGAACAGGCGCTGGATTCGAGCACGGTGGATGCCCGGGCGGACGTGTGGTCGCTGGGAGTAGTGCTGTTTGAGCTTTTGACGGGCAAGACACCATATGTCGGCATGAATCAGGTGGAGCAGATGGGGCGGCTGTTGTCGGACGAACCGTTGCCGGACGTTTGCTCCGTCAATCCGGAAGTTCCGGCGAAGATGTCGGTGCTGATCGGACTCATGTGCGCAAAAAAGCCCGAGAGCCGGATTTCCGGCGCAACGGCGCTTTTGGAGATGCTGGAGAAGTTCGGCTATGAAGTGAACGTGTCGGCCAAGGCTTCGTATGCGGCCGATGTTTCCAGCGAGGAAAAACCGGTGGACTATGCGGAAATCATGAAGCGGACGGCGGTGGATACGCTATCGTTCGAGACGGAAGACGAGGAAATCCGGCAATTTGTCGACGAGCTCAAGCGGAAGAAGCGAGGCGGAGCATGGTGGCGGTTTTGGCGGCGATGAAACTTTTTTCATTTTCCCCCTTGCCAAAACACCCCAAAATATGATATAATATACAACCATGTTGGAAAAAGAAGGAACCAAAACAAAATCATGCCGACTATAAACCAGTTGATTCGCAAGGGGCGCGAGCCGCTTGCGTCCCGTTCGAAGTCGCCGGCGCTGAAGAGTTGTCCTCAGCGGCGCGGCGTGTGTCTGGTCGTCAAGACCATGACCCCCAAGAAGCCTAACTCGGCTCTTCGCAAGGTGGCGCGTGTACGCTTGACCACCGGTGTCGAAGTGACCGCTTACATCCCCGGCGAGGGGCACAACCTGCAGGAGCACAGCGTGGTGCTGGTGCGCGGCGGTCGTGTGAAGGATCTTCCCGGTGTGCGTTACCACATCGTCCGCGGCAAGCTCGACTCCCTGGGCGTCAATGGGCGCAATCGCAGCCGTTCGAAATACGGCATGAAGCGTCCGAAGAAGGAAGGGAAGTAAGCCATGAGCCGCAGAGGTAAAGTGATCGCCAAGCGCGTTACGCTCGATCCCAAGTACAATTCCGAGCTCGTCGCCCACATGATCCGCGTGATCATGAAGGACGGCAAGAAGACCGTGGCCGAGAAGATCGTCTACGGCGCCATCGACAAGATCAAGGAGATGGTGGAAAAGGATCCGGCCAAGTTCACCAAGGACGAAAAGGCCTACACCGATCCTTTGGAGATCGTTTCCGTGGCCATCGACACCATGAAGCCCCAGATCGAGGTCAAGACCCGTCGCGTGGGCGGCACCACCTATCCGGTGCCGGTGCCGATCAAGGAGAACCGTCAGCTTTCGCTGGCTCTCCGTTGGACCACCCAGTATGCCTCCGCCCGTCACGGCATGGGCATGCCGGCTGCGGTGGCGGCGGAAATCGCCGATGCGTTCCAGGGACAGGGCAACGTCATCAAAAAGCGCGACGACGTGCACAAGATGGCGCAGGCGAACAAGGCGTTCGCCCATTACGCCTGGTGATCGACGGGTTCCTGGTTTTCCAACCGAGCAAGGGCGGTTTGGCGTGTGCGCCGGCCGCTCTTTTCGTTTGCCGACAGACTGAAAGGAAGTTCAAATGGATATCTTGCAGGAACTGATGGATATGCGCCGGGCCGACGCTTTCGAGCAGGAACGCCGTTTTTCCTATCGCGACATACTCCGTACGTTGGGCGACGTACCCCCGGCCATCGATTTCGGCGCGCCGTTCAAGGTGCGTAACGGCGTGCACATCATAGCCGAGCTCAAGGCCGCAAGTCCCTCCGAAGGGGTCATCCGTCCCGATTTCCATCCGCTTGAATTGGCCGAAGAACTGACTGACGCCGGAGCCGCTGCCTTGAGCGTCCTTTGCGAGCCGCACCGATTTCTGGGCAGCGAGGACAATCTGCGCCGGGTGCGCAGAATCACCGAATTGCCGATTCTCTGCAAAGACTTCATCTCCACCCGCTATCAGATAGCCGAGGCTCGCATGGCCGGAGCCGACGCCGTATTGCTTATCGCCGCCGCGCTGAACGATGCGGACCTGGTGGCGCTCAAAGTCCATGCGCACGAATTGGGGATGAGCGTACTTTGCGAAACTCACACCGCCAAGGAAATCGAGCGGGCGGTAAATCTGGAATTCAAGATTATCGGGGTCAACTGCCGGGACCTCAAGGATTTTTCCACCGACAGCCGTGTTTTCGCCGATCTCGTGCGCCAGATTCCCAAAAGCATCGTCAAGATCGCCGAAAGCGGAATGCATACCCGCGAAGACATCCAGGCCGCCAAGGAGGCCGGAGCCAACGGTTTCTTGGTGGGTACGGCGCTGATGCGCGAGACGCGTCCAGGGCTCAAGCTGAAGGAATTGATTGCAGATTGTTGATTTTACCTCTTGACTTTTGTGCAGGAAATATGATATAATATCAAACAATCGTGGAGAGATGGCAGAGCCTGGTTGAATGCACATGACTCGAAATCATGCATGCCCTCACGGGCATCGGGGGTTCGAATCCCTCTCTCTCCGCCAGTTTACGCGGGCGTAATTCAATGGCAGAATAGGAGCTTCCCAAGCTTCTTACGTGGGTTCGATTCCCATCGCCCGCTCCATTTTCAGTTGCAGTGCTGCAGAGACTCGTAGTATACAATCTGGCGATAGTCCAGAAAGCCGAAGTGGAATTCGCTTCGGGGTTGAACGTGCTTACCGGCGAAACGGGTGCGGGCAAATCGGTATTGATGGGGGCTTTGGAACTGGTGATGGGCGGACGGGCCGACAGTTCAATCGTGCGCGATGGCGAAAGCGAAGCCAAGGTCGAGGCGGAGTTTGTGCTGAAGGGCAGGGAACTCAAGGAAATCGATGCGGAGCTCGACGAGGCGGGGTTGCCACGTTGCGAGGACGGCATGTTGACTGTGCGGCGTACGGTGGGAGTTGGCGGCGGAGGCCGGACCTGGGTCAACGATTCGCCGGTTTCGTCCGGCACATTGAAGAAACTGGCCAAGCGTCTTCTCGACATACATGGCGCACGATCCAACCAGAAGATACTGGAAGAGAGATTTCAACGCGAGGCGCTGGATGATTTCGGCGATGTCGGAGCGATGCCGGAACGGGTGGCCTACTCGTCGGCCTGGACCGAACGGGTCAAGACCTTGGCCGCAATCCGCGAATTGGAGGGCGATGGCGACGCGGAAGAGGAATTGGACATGCTCCGCTATCAGGTGAACGAGCTCGACGAAGCCGGTTTGACGGAGGAGGACGATACGATCGCCGAGCGGCAACGGCAGGCGGCCGCGATGGAAGATTTGCTGGCGGCGGCGAATGAGGTTACGGAAGTGTTGGGTGGCGATGGACAGAGCGTGGCGGAACTGTTGGTCCGGTTGCAGCCGGATCTGAGGCTGATGGCGCGTCACTTGGAGGCGGCCGGGGAATGGGTGGATGCGGTAGAGGATATGTGTGTCAAGGCGCAGAATCTCTCGCGGGAAATACATAGATGCATCATGGGGCTGGATGGCGCGGAGGAGAATCTGGAGGAGCTGGACAAACGTCTTACGCTCGTGAACCGGCTCAAACGCAAGTTCAAGGCGGCGAATGTGGCGGAACTACTGGATACGTTGGAGCGGAAGCGGACGCGGCTGGAGAAGCTCGAAAACCAGGAATCGGAACTGGCAAAACTTAATGTGCGGCTGAAGGAACTGGAGTCGGCGCTTGCGTCAAACGGTGCGAAAGTGAGCAGCAAGCGGGCGGAGGTGGCGCACAAGATCGGCAAGGAAGTGACGAAAGAACTGCACGATTTGGGATTCCTGCAGGCGAAATTCGAGGTTCGGCTGGAAGCGGCAGAGCCCGGCCCATCCGGTCTAGATTGCGTAAAGTACATGTTCGAGCCCAATCCGGGCGAAAGTGCGCGCGCGCTTGCCGATATCGCGAGTTCGGGCGAAACTGCGCGGGTAATGCTGGCGTTGAAAAGCGTTCTCAGCGCCCACGACCGCACGGGCGTTCTCGTGTTCGACGAAATCGATGCTAACATCGGGGGCGAAGTTGGCCGGGCGGTTGGCGAAAAACTGAAAAAAGTGTCACGGAGCCACCAGGTAATATCGATTACTCACTTGCCGCAAAGCGCGGTGTACGGCGACAGGCATCTGGTGGTTTCCAAGCGGGTGGAGGATGGCCGCACCCGCACTCGCATAGCGGAGGTGGAAGGCGATGCGAGGGTGAGTGAAATCGCCAGGATGCTGGGCGGGGAGAATTTGACAAGCGTAACCAGGAAACATGCGGAAGAACTATTGAGATATGGTAAGACTAGTCGATAACATATTCAGCGAAGTAACCGAGGATCTGGCCGAAGTTTTGCGCAAGGTAAGCGCTTCGGATACGCCACGAGTGGTGCTGGTGTCGGATATGAACGTGGTGAACCAGACAGAAGGGTTGGGCACCAAAATCGGGACCTATTTCAACGCGCACGGCATCAAGCTGTGCGGCAAACCGATAATTCTGGCCGGGGGAGAAAGGATCAAACTGGACAGCATGTCCAGTGCGATGAAGGCGATGAACGGGATTCTCGACGCCAAGGTCGGCAAGAACGATATCGTGCTCGCGTTGGGAGGCGGAACCGTGCTGGATGTGGCCGGGTATGCGGCGGCGCAGGTGCGGGGCGGAACCAAGCTGGTGAGGATTCCCACCACGGTGGCGGCGATGATCGATGCGGCGTACGCCGAAACTGCGAGTATCGATTCGGGAACTGTCAAGGATGCGTTCCGTGTCAAAAGCGTTCCGGATGCGGTTTTGGTGGACCGGAAGTTTGCAATGACGATTTTGGACGGAGTATGGCGCGCGGGGTTCTCGGAGGCCGCTAGACTGGCGGCGGCTTGCGACGCCAAGTTGATGGACTTCATTTTGGACGAGGCGGAAAATCTCCGCCGGAGAGACGAATCTGCCATGTTCGAGGTCATCGGACGGTGCTTCAAAACGCGCCAGAGAAAGAGTCCGATGAACTTCGGAGAATGGAGTGCATTGCGTCTCGAATCGATGAGCAACTACAAATTGCCGCATGGCTACGCGATTGCGATCGGAGTCATGATAGACGCAACTTACTCAATGTTAAAGGGGTTTTTGAGCCAAGACGAGTGGCGGAAGATCGCCGACTTCATGAACAAGTGCGGGGCGATGGATGGCGCTGTCCACAGTCGGCATCTGGTCAATCAGGTGGACACCGTGATGTTCGGGCTGGACGCTTGGGAACTCGCCTACGGCGACGAAGGAATCTACATTCCGAACGGTCTCGGGAAACTTGTGCAGGATAAAAAACCTGATCGAGACACTATGCAAAAAGCCATAAATATGATAAAATAGTAGTTACTATGAAAATATTTTCAGTTCTTTGCTTCTTTGCGAGCACCGTGGCGATGGCGGCCGAAGTGACCGACATCCAGGTAAAATGCCTGGACGGATTCGGCGGCGATACATCGTCGGTCGCAAGTCGTTGCCAGACCAAAATCGGCCAGGAGTACAGTCCGGTGACGCTGGTGCGCGACGTGACAAGTCTTAGGGACTCGAACGAGTTCGAAGAGATCAGCGCCGACGCCGAGCCCGATACGGCGCGCGGAGGGGTGCTGGTGGTCTTCTCGGTCAAGCGCAAGATGCGTTATCAGGCGCCGATGGTCGTGCGGGGCAATGACGAGTTCGGAGAATCGAAGGTGGCGAGCGAGGCCGAACTCAAGGATGGCTATCTTTACGGCGAAGGCGATATCGCGGCGGCGGCGCAGCGCGTCAGGGCGGCATACGTGAGGAAATACTATCTCGATGCCAAAGTTACGCCGACCTGGCGGGTGCTTTCCGGCAATGACGTGGAGATAACTTTCACGATAGAGGAGGGTACGCGGCAGAAGGTGAAGAACTACGTGTTCGAAGGCTGTTTCAGCATCGACGAGGAAGAACTTCACGAAGCCATTCAGGATTATCCCTGGTGGAACCCGATGGGATGGTTCATCAATTCGCCCACCAGCGAGGAAGAGCTGGCGCAGTGTTGCACCAAAGTGGAGGAAGTGTATCGCAATCACGGCTTTTTGGATGTCAAGTGCGCTTTCCCCACCCGGATTCCGGCGGGTGAGGGCCGGGTGAACATGGCGTTCGAAATCGACGAAGGCACGCAGTACAAAATCGGATCCATGAAGATCGTGGGCGTGACGCGCTATTCCAGCGAGGATGTCTACCGGATGAGCGAACTTCCGGAGTTGGGATCCATTGCGGGAGAAAAGGATTTGGAGGACGCTGGGCACCGCGTGAAAGTGACGGTTGGATCGGGCGATTCGGGTCTCGCCGATACGTTGGTGGAGGTGCAGAAGATACCTGGCGAGGGCGATACTTTGGATGTGGTGTTCAAGGTTACCGAAGGGGTGCCGGTGGTCATAAACGACGTGGAGATACGCGGCAACGACTACACGATGGATAAAGTGATCCGTCGCGAGATCGCGCTGGGTCCGGGCGACCGGATGTTGGAGGATCGGGCCGAGCGCAGCCAACGCAGGCTTGAAAACCTTGACTACTTCACGCGCGTCCGCTACTATTTGGAGACTGCGGACAAGGGTCTCAACGCGAACGGCGAGGAGTATCGCAATCTCGTGTACGAGGTGGAGGAGAAGAACACCGGCAATTTCATGGTGGGCATCGGAGCTTCGAGCATCGATTCGGTGTACGTGCAGGCGGAGGTCAGCCAGTCCAACTTCGATCTTTTCGCGCCCGGGAAATGGTGGCGCGGCGCTGGCCAGAAGGGGCGCGCCTACGTGCAGGTCGGTCCCCGGATCCAGACGTATGAAGTGAGCGTCACGGAGCCCTACTTCCTGGAACGCCAGCTGGAGCTTACGGTTGAGGCCTACCGGCGCGGCCGCTGGTACGACGATTACGACATCTATCGCACGGGGGCGGGCGTGACCTTGAGCTATCCGATGAAGCTGTGGCCGGCCAATTTCTGGCCTACCGACGAGAAGACTTTCGGCCGTTTCGGCATCCGGGGTAGCGTGGAGCTCGTGAGTTTCGACGACATCGAGCACGGAATGTGGACCTGGAACGGGCAGACGCGCGACTGGCTGGCGTGGGAACAGAGCCAGTACGACGATGCGATCGAGGCTACGATGCGCCTGTTCTGGAGCAGGGATACCCGCGATAACGTCAAGACGCCCACCAAGGGTTCGCGAACGCAGCTCTTTGTGGACCTGACCGGAGGCGACAATTCCTATATCCGGCCGGGCTTCAACTATCGCGGTTATTGGAAGGCGTGGAAGCGCTACAACCATACGCTTACCGCCGGAGTGCGGCTGGAGACGATCGTGGGCGATGACATCCCGATCTACGATCGTATGTTCTTGGGCGGTCCGCGCACGATCCGCGGTGTGGAATACCGGCACGTTTCTCCGTTCGCCAAGGCGGCAGGCGGCGGGGCGGATGGCAGCATCCCCTGGGGCGGCCAGACGCTGTGGCTCGTCAACGCCGAGTACACGATTCCGATCGTGAAGATGCTGCGAGTCGCGGCGTTTACTGATTTGGGCGCAGTGGGCGAGGATGAATTCGATCTCGATTTTTCCGACAACTTCGCGTGGTCGGTGGGTCTGGGGCTCAGGATCGACATCCCGATGTTCCCGATCCGGCTCGACTTTGGCTTCCCGGTGGTCAAGCCCGACGATGCTGATCGCGAAATCTTCTCGTTCATGGTCGGGTACGATTTCTAATTCACTAACAATTTCAAAAGGAGAAACAAATGAAAAATCTGTTGACGGTTCTGGTGTTGGCGGCGGCGATGTCCGTTCAGGCCGAATGCAAAATGGGTACGGTTGACATGCTGAAGCTGGTGCGCAACCATTCGTCTTACGACTCCAACAAGACGCTGCTCGCCGAGACGCAGAAGGACTACCAGAAGAAGATCGACCGCATGAAAGAGGAGATCGACTCCATTCAGGAAGAGGGCAAGAAGCTTTCGGAGAAGTTGCGCAATCCGATGCTGGCGGAAGCGGCCAAGAAGAAGACGGAAAAGGAAATGGCCGACGTGCAGACCAAGTACATCAACGCCCAGCAGCGTTTCCGCAGCGAGGCGATGCGGAGCGAGCAGGAGCTGGCGGACCTGGAGGCCCGGCTCCTCAAGGCCACCACCGAAGATCTGCAGGGTAAGATCAAGGAATTTGCGGAGCAGAACGGCTATGATCTGATCGTGAACGTCACTGCGTGTCCGTACGCTTCGGAGAAGCTGGACGTCACGCTGGCGGTGCTCAAGGTCATGGGCGTCGAGGGCGACAAGGTCAAGGAGTTTGGCGATGAAAGCAAGTGAGCTTGCGAAGCTCCTGGGCGGCACGCTGGAAGGCGATGATGTCGAACTCTCCGCCTGTGGCGGCCTCGAGGAGGCGCGCAAGGGAGATTTGAGCTTCTGCAAAGACCCCAAGCATGTGAAGCTGGTGGAGAAGACGGCAGCTTCGGCCGTGTTGCTGCCGCCGGACTGGAGTTTGGGTGCGCCTTGTTCCATCATCCGGGTGGAAGACCCCAACCACGCCTGCATGGCGGCGGCCAAGGTGTTCGCTCCGGCGGAACCCGAGCGCAAGCCTGGCGTTCATCCTACCGCCATTATCGATCCAAGCGTCAAATTGGGCGAGGGTGTGCACGTAGGCGCGTGGACGGTTATCGAGAAGGGGTCAGAAATCGGTGATGATGCCGTCATTGAAGCGCAAGTTTTCATCGGCGAAGGCTGCAAGGTTGGCGCGAGGACGCACATCTACCCGCAGGTGACGTTGCGCGAAGGGACGATCGTGGGCAAGGACTGCATCTTCCACTGCGGCGTGAGGCTTGGCGGCGACGGCTACGGATTCAACAACGGCCGGCGCGAGGACGGAAGCGTTTATATCGAGAAGATTCCGCAACTTGGCATCGTCGAGATCGGCGACGGGGTGGAGATCGGATCCAATACCACCATCGACCGCGCGCGTATCGGACGCACCTACATCGGCCCCATGACGAAGATCGACAATCTGGTGCAGGTGGGGCATAACGTCAAGGTCAAGGGCTATTCGGGCCTCATTGCGCAGTCGGGCATCGCCGGATCGACGGAGATCGGTTACGGGTGTCTTATCTGGGCGCAGGCCGGCATCAGCGGCCACATCAAGATCGCCGACGGCGTGCAGGTGGGTCCGCAGGCGGGCGTGCCGCAGAGTCTCGACGGCAGCGTCAAGTACGTTTTGGGCGCTCCGGCCGAAAGCATGAAGGAGTTTGGCGCTAGGACGCTCCTCCCGAAGATGGTGGCCAAGCTCAAGGCGGAAGTCAAGGAACTTAAAGCGAAAGTCGGATGATGGCGGAAAAAATCGCAGTATACCCCGGAACCTTCGATCCCATGACGCTGGGGCATTTCGACCTCATCCAGCGTGCGGCCAAGCTGTATGACAAGTTGATTGTCGCCATTGCCTCCACCAGCGCCAAGCAAGGGGCGATGTTCGACTACGAAACCCGGCTCGCGATGATATCGGAAGATGTCCGCAAGGCCGGGCTAGCAAACGTGGAGGTCAAGAAGCTCGACACGTTGCTTGTCGATTTCTGCCGTCGCGAGGGTGCCAAGGTGGTGATTCGCGGTGTCAGGGTGTACAGCGATTTCGAGTACGAGTTCCAGATGGCGCTCACCAACCGGCGCATGGCGCCGGAAATCGAGACGCTCTTCATGATGCCGAGCGAACATCTTTCCTACGTCACCGCATCTACGGTACGGGAAATCGCCAGCTACGGCGGCGACACCGCTCCGTTCGTGACCGAATCGGTGCAGAAACATCTTGTCAATGGAAGAACCGCTGGACGATAGAATCGCGGTCGATCTGGCCAGACTGGACCCCGAAGGAGAGATCCTCGAGGGCGAGGCCGACATCGTCGATCTCGACGAAAAGTACGTTCACCCGTTCGGGGGCGTGAGGTATCGCTTGAGGGCGCAAGCCTTCGGGACGGAACTTCTCGTGAGCGGGCGCCTGGAGCAGGATTTCGAGCTTGTCTGCAGCCGTTGCGGCAAGGATTTCGATACCACAATCGTGGTGGAAGACTTTTCGGAGTCATACGAGATAAATGAAAAAATGCAAGAAATCGTATTGACTTCCGATGCAAGAGATGCTATAATACTCAATCTACCGTCATATCCGGTGTGTGACGAGGCGTGCCCTGGGATCGAGCTTAAGGCCAAAACGCGAATGCCTGCGGACGATCGATGGAGCGCGCTGGACAGTTTTGTAACCGAAGAAGAAAGGAACCAAGAACATGGCGAGTCCTAAACATAAAGTGTCGAAGATGCGCAAGCGTCAGCGGGTTGCTTCGCTCGAGAAGCCCATTCTCGCGCAGGTCGGCACGTGCCCCAACTGCGGAGCCACGATCCGTTCGCATCGCGCATGCCCCAAGTGCGGCACCTACAACGGCAAGAAGGTTGTTTCCGTAGGGGAATGAGCATGACGCGGATCGCCCTCGATGCAATGGGGGGCGACAACGCCCCCGGTGAAATCGTCAAAGGCGCGGTGGAGGCCGCTGTCGGTCTCCCCGACGTCAAGATACTGCTGGTGGGGCAGCTTGCACCCATCCAGGCGGTTTTGGACGGCTTGAGCCGGGAGCTCAAGGCCGATGCGCAGCGTGCCATCGAAGGCGGGATGCTGGAGATCGTTCACGCCCCCGACGTGGCGGAGATGGACGAAAGTCCGGTGGAGGCCGTCCGCAAGAAGAAGGATTGCTCCATCAATGTGGCGATGCGTCTGGTGAAGGAAGGGCGGGCGGATGCCTTTTTGTCCGCCGGCAATTCCGGAGCGGTGGCCACTAGCGCCATCTTCAATCTCGGGCGCATTCCCGGCGTGGCCCGTCCGGCCATCGCCATGACGCTGCCCACGCGCGAACCCGGCCGTCCGCTTCTCTTGCTGGACGCCGGCGCCAATATGGACTGCCACCCCGACTGGCTGGTGCAGTTCGCCATCATGGGCAACGCCTATTCGCACGCGGTGCTGAAGCGCGAAACCCCGGCGGTGGGGCTCATCTCCATCGGTACCGAGGATTGCAAGGGCAACGAGATGACCAAGGAGACGTTCCCGCTCCTCAAGCAGGTCAAGACCATCAACTTCATCGGCAATATCGAAGGTCACGACTTCTTCAACGGCGGCGTGGACGTGGCGGTGTGCGACGGCTTCGTGGGCAACGTGGTGCTGAAGACCACCGAGTCCATCGCCAAGGCGATCAGTTTCTGGCTCAAGCGCGAACTGATGGCCAATATCGTGCGCAAGATCTGCGCGCTCACGCTCAAGCCGGCGTTCAAGTCGCTCAAGCGTCAGATGGATCCCGATATCTACGGCGGCGCTCCGCTTCTGGGCGTGCCTGGCGCGGTCATCATCACGCACGGCAATTCGTCGCACAAGACCATCTACTACGCCATCAAGGCGGCGGTTTCGGCGGCCAAGGCGGACATTTCGGGTACTATCGCCCGTGCTATCGCCGAGCATACCGAGGAACTCAAGCAGAAATGAGCGAATACAACTTCACCGCCATCGAAAAGAAGTGGCAGCGGTATTGGCTTGAACACAAGACGTTCAAGACCGAAAACAAGCCCGGCGCCAAGAAGTTCTACTGTCTAGACATGTTTCCGTATCCTTCCGGCGCCGGGCTCCACGTGGGCCATCCGGAAGGCTACACCGCCACCGACATTCTCTGCCGCTACAAACGGATGAAAGGCTTCAACGTGCTCCATCCGATGGGATGGGACGCGTTTGGGCTTCCGGCGGAGCAATATGCGGTCGAAACCGGCACCCATCCGGCCGTGACCACGAAGAAAAACGTGGATCGCTTCCGCGAGCAGATCCGCGCTTTGGGCTTCAGCTACGACTGGGACCGCGAAATCAACACCACCGACCCCAAGTACTATCGTTGGACGCAGTGGATCTTCGAGCAACTCTACAAGAAGGGTCTCGCGTACGTGGCGGAAGTGCCGGTCAACTGGTGCCCGGCGTTGGGCACGGTGCTTGCCAATGAAGAGGTTATCGACGGCAAGTCCGAACGCGGCAACCATCCCGTCATCCGCAAGCCGATGCGCCAGTGGATGCTCAAGATCACCGAGTACGCAGAGCGGCTCTTGAAGGATCTCGATACGCTCGATTGGTCCGACGGCATCAAGGAGATGCAGCGCAACTGGATCGGCAAGTCCACCGGCGCGCTAGTCGATTTCAAGGCCACCGGCACTGACGACACCGTTACCGTCTATACCACCCGTTGCGACACGCTCTTCGGCGCAACCTACATGGTGCTTTCGCCTGAGCATTCGCTCGTCGGCAAGTGGCTCGCGTCCGGCGCGATCAAGAATGTCGATGCGGTGAAGGAGTATCAGCGCAAGGCCGCCGGCAAGAGCGACCTCGAGCGCACCGAGCTCAACAAGGAGAAGACTGGCGTCAAGCTGGATGGCGTTACCGGCCACAACCCGGTGAACGACACCGAAATCCCCATTTTCATTTCCGATTACGTCCTTGCCTCCTACGGCACGGGCGCCATCATGGCCGTTCCGGCCCATGACGAGCGCGACTTCGACTTCGCGAAGGTTTTTGATCTCCCAATCTATCAGGTTGTTGCTCCAGCGGATTCCGATGTCTCTAGAACTTCTAACGCTCCTAGCACTTCTAGAATACCCTACACCGGTACCGAGGCGTTTACCGACATCGCTACGGGCGTGATGGTCAATTCTGGCTTCCTGAACGGGCTTTCCGTCGAGGAGGCCCGCCCGGCGATGATCGCCTGGCTGGAGGAACACGGTTGCGGCAAGGCCAAAACGCAATACAAGTTGCGCGACTGGCTGTTTTCGCGCCAGCGCTACTGGGGCGAACCGTTCCCGGTGATCCACTGGGAAGACGGCACGGAGACGCTCGTGCCCGAAGAGGATCTGCCGCTTACTTTGCCGGAGATGGACGACTACAAACCCACCGGTACGGGCGAGCCGCCCCTCGCGAAGGCGACTGACTGGGTGAATGTGGTGGATCCCGCAACCGGCAAGAAGGGCGTCCGGGAAACGAACACCATGCCGCAATGGGCCGGCAGCTGCTGGTATTATCTCCGCTACATCGATCCGCACAACGAAAACGCTTTCGCCGATCCGGAGCTCCTCAAGGAGTGGCTCCCGGTGGACCTCTACGTGGGCGGCGCGGAACATGCGGTGCTCCATCTTCTCTACGCGCGCTTCTGGCACAAGGTGCTGTTCGATCTGGGGCTCGTTCCCACGCCGGAACCTTTCCAGCGGCTCGTCAACCAGGGCATGATCCTCGGGATGGCCTACAAGACGAAGCGCGGCGTATTGGTGCCGATGGACCAGATCGAATGGCGCGACGGAAAGCCGTTCGGCCGCGAAGAAGGCGGCGAAATGGAAGAGCTTTCCGAATTCCCCGCCAAGATGTCCAAGAGCCTCAAGAACGTGGTCAACCCGGACGACGTGATCCGCGATTTCGGTGCGGACAGTCTCCGCCTCTACGAAATGTTCATGGGCCCCTTGCAGGCGGTGAAGCCTTGGTCCACCAAGGGTGTGGAGGGCGTGCACCGCTTCCTGCGGCGTGCCAACAAGTACGTCACGGAGACCCCGCGCGAGGAGCGTCCGCTCACCAAGGCGGAGGCGAAGAGCCTCAATCAGATGGTCAAGAAGGTCTCGGACGACCTGGAGTCGATGAGCTTCAATACCGCCATTTCGGCGATGATGGTCTACCTCAACGAGGTTGGCGCCACCACCACCCGCGAGGCGGCCGAGAAGTTCACGCTTTGCCTTGCGCCGTTTGCGCCGCATCTTGGGGAAGAGCTTTGGGAAACGCTGGGCCATACGGAATCGCTCGCGTACGAGCCCTGGCCGGAGTACGATGCCGGTGCGCTCGTGGAGGACGAGATCGAAATCCCCGTGCAGGTGCTGGGCAAGCTCCGCGGACGGGTCAAGGTGCGTCCCGAAGCCACTCCGGCCGAAATGGAGGCGGCGGCCAAGGCTAATCTGGAGGTAGCCAAGTTCCTGGAGGGCAAGACGGTCGTCAAGGTCATAGCCGTCCCCAAGCGCATGGTCAATTTCGTCGTGAGGTGAAAACCCTAAAACAAAGGAGCAAACCGATGCTGCACAAACTGTTTCTGGCACTTTCCGCCATCGCCCTGGCCGGTTGCGTGGCCACCAACATTCCGCCGATGGACCGCCGGGTCACTATAGCTCCGGATCTGGGCACGAAGGTGTATGTGACCGATGTGCGTTGCGCCAAAGGTTCCAGCAAATGCTATACCTTCCAGGCGAATGTAGTCAATAATGCCTCCAGCGAATTGGCGGTCGAATGGAAGGTTGTATGGCTGGACCCGGACGGAATCGTGATTGATACCGGTATTTCCACTTGGAGCGCCAGAGTGTTGCATCCTTTTGAAGTTTGCGCTTTGAAGGATACTGCACCTACGTCGAATGCCGTCGATATGATGTTTTACGTCCGTAAGGCTCGGTAAGCCGCAAGTTAAGGAGGCATAACCATGAAGGCGATCAGCAAAATGTCGATTTTGACTGCAACCGCAGTTATTTCTTTTGTTACTATGGCTGCCGGATTCGAAGCCGGGCAAGGCGTGGCAAACGATTTGGCGACGGGGGCAAATAAACGTGACGTAACCTTTGTGGAGCGCGGCGGAAACAATGCCTATGGTTGGAGATCGTACGATTTGGCGCTCGGTGTTACGGTTCTGCCATGGGCGATACCCAATTTCGAGAGTTCGGTGTACGGATTGCGGATGAATTTCGGGTGGGGAAAGTACGTGGATACCTATGGCTTTGATGCCGGTTTGTACTCAGCTTCTTCTCGTGATTTTGGCGGCATTTCTGCCAATTTCATCGGCAATTCGGTGGGTGAGACTATGGGCGGACTTCAGGTTGGAGCGGTCAATATTGCCAAGGTCGCGTACGGGCTCCAGATCGGTTTTGTCAATATCGCCTCTGATTTGCACGGGGTGCAGATTGGAGGGTTGAATTTCAACAATTCGGGACTCAAATGTTTCCCGGTAATCAATGTCGGATTCTAACAGAAAGGAAAAGCAAATATGAAAACTCTAAAGTGGGCAGCAATCGCGCTTTCCTTGGTCGCTATGGCCGGATGTGCCACAGAACGTACGCATCGGATCGTTGAAGGCGAAGATACCGAGGTTACTGCGGGATTTTCCGAGGACGATCTCAGAATCGTCGTGAAAAAGGCGGTCGATGGTATCAATACCGCATCTATGCGCTATGCCAAGCCGAACGGGCGCCGAATTGTCAATGTCAAGCCTTTTACGATCGACACCACTGCTCGCGGTTCGCAGGCGGGTTATTTGGCCGATTCTCTCAAAATGATGTTCGAAGAAGCGCTTATGGGATGGGACGGAGAAGGTGGAAGCTTCATTGTCTACAATGAGGAATTTGCCAGGCAGACTGGATCTGCGGCGAACCGCCCCGAGTTCATTATGACCGGCAAGTTGCGCGAGCAGAATCTCCGTCGCGACAACGGCAACTTTTATAAGGAGACTTCGTTGCTGATAAAGTTGACCGATGTGGAGACCGGGCTCGACTTCTGGCAGAAGCGCGTACCGCTCCGCAAAGGTGTCGACAAGTCAAATATCATGAAATAATTTCAACCAAACCACAACAAAGGAGTACAACATGAAAACGTTCGCAAAATTTGCATTGGCCGTGAGTGCGGCTATTATTGCCAGTGGAGTTTTGGCTTCGGCGGAATTGACCGACGCCCAAGAAGCGGTTGCCAAGGCTGGTCCGAAGAAGGTTCGACTTATGATCGCCAGTTTCGGTACGATCGAGTCGATGACGCAAGTTGAGAAGTGGCTCGGCGAAACGGTTCCCGAGCAAAATAATATCGCGACTGCGCCCTCTCTCAGCCAGGCCGAGAAAGTCGAGGCTCCCGATCTTGCCCGTGAGATCGTGCGCATCAACTGGAATACTCGCAAAATGGAGTATGTTCGTGAGGCCAACGCGGTGCAGGAGGAAAACCGTCGCAATCGGGAGATGTTGCAGTCGTTGCGCATGAAAGCGCTTACGGACGCTTCGCAGCGTTACGTGCCTTTGGCCAAAGATTATCTGCAGGCGGCGCTTTCCGAGAAGGGATCGCTCATTCAGGTTGTCGATCGTTCGAATGCAGACATGAATCTGGTCGAGCAGGGACTTAACGGCGATAATTCGTCGGTCCTCGCCGGAGCCACCTGTATCTTGACTGCGGCCATGGGTGATCGCGAAGAAGAGTCTCGTACGATTACGGTAAATGCCAAGGGCACGAAAGTCAAGAATACCACTTACACGCAGCCGTATGTCGGCAAGGTTCGCGATCTTCAGGGCAATGTGCTGTTCGCTTTCCAAGGGAAGAGCGAAGTGACGGTTACCGTAAACAATATTGTGAAGTCCGAGCTGGCCGATCCTCAGCGCAAACTGGTTGAAATCGCATGTGATCAGATTGCCGATAAGCTTCTTAATTTCTTTACTTGCAAGCTCTCTTTCAAGGTCAAGGCTCCTGCCGGAGTTGATGTTGACGACGCCACCATTAAGGTTGACGGCAAGACGGTTGATGCCGATGACACCGTCCGGGTGCTTAAGGTCGAGCATGCGGTGGTCGCCACGCTTGAAGGTTGCAAGAAGGTTAGCAAGATTGTCGAGTTGGACGAAACCGATAGCGATAAGACGGTAAAGATCGTATTCAAGCAGCCGGTAGTCGAAGAAGACGAGGAAAATTGATGAATCGCATCGTCATCGCCGCGTTGGCTGTAGTTACGGCCTTGGCGCTTCCGGCGGCTCCCAAGAGCCCCAAATGGATTGTGCTCGACCCTATCACCTATCAAACCGGGGTTGATAGGGTCGCGTTTGAGGGCATCGACAAACTGTTGCTTACCAAGCTGGTTCAGGCGAAGAAGTACAAGTGTCTCGATCGTGACATGTACGATACCGCTGCCCGCGAGGAAGGTTTTGGCGGTAGAGCCGAACTCGTTCCTGCCGGTTACGCCATGAGCGGCGAGATAGTCCAGCTCGTAAAGAGCGGAAAGTCGCGCACGATAGGAGGCGTGCCCACGCAGGAATATATTGCGACAGTGTCGATACGGGCGAACGACTTGAGGACCCAGCAGGCGTATGAGGCGGATACTCTTCGCGTATCCGCCTACTGCCAGACCCCCAAGGACATGCTGGTACACGTGGTCAAGAAAGTGGCTTTGTCTATCCTAATGCGCGATTATCCCATGTACATCATGGATGTCGACGAGGAAGATGGCGAGCTTACGCTTAGCTACGGGGCGGATTTCCTCGATGTCGGACAGCAGTACGAGGTGCGTCATCGCAAGGCCATAGTGGACGACGATACGGGCGAAGAAGTGTACAAGGAAAAGCTGGTCGGCGTATGCGAAATCATGGATGTCGGCAAGAACACCTCCGAGGCGCGTCTTGTTTCCGGCAAGGCGAAAAAGAAGGATTGTTTGCGGTTTTACGACAGTGGCGAGGGGATGACTCCGCCAATGCCTGCGGCTCCTGCGCCGGTTGCTTCGGCATCCTCATCCGCAACGGTTGCTCCGCCGGCTAGGCCGGTTCCGGTGAAGAAGCCGCGCATTGCTGTGGCTCCTTTCATCACCAAAGCGCAAAAGGTTAGCGTGTGGGGCAGCTCTATCTCTACGCGTGATTGGCTCGATACGCTGGTCGATCATGTGAGCATACAGTTGGCGCAAACCGACAGTTTCCGTACGCTTGACCGCTCGTTCGGTCCCGAGATCGATCGCGAACTTGACCGTATCGTCAATGATCCCAACGCCAATCCGAACGATGTTTGCCGCTTGTCGCAGAAACTTGCCACCGACTATCTCGTTGTCGCCGAGGTAATGTTCTCGGACGTATCCTCGCCAGGTGTCGACTATGTAACCGGATTGCCGCTTCCGCCTGTATCTGCGCAGTTTGCGGAGGTTCGCTTCCGTTGCGTCCATGCGCCGACGACCCAGATTGTCGTATCCGATGTCATTCGCGTCGATTCGCAGTATTTCTACGGAACGGCCGAAGTGTTCACTTCCAGTTCGACGGAATGGGCTGCCGCCAACATGGCGATGATCATTCAGTCCAAACTTGATCCGGCCGGATATGCCGTCCGCCAGGCGGAATTGAAAGCTGAAGCTGAAGCTATAGTTCCTCTTGCCCCTGTCAATTCTGCTCCTGTCAGGACGCAGGGTATAAATCTTGGTTTCTAATCTCTAATCTGCCAAATCCCATGAAGAAACTCCTCCCTGTTTTCGCGGCTCTAGCTTTCGCTGGTTGCCGTACCGTCAATGATGTCATTGTCGACTATCGCGATAACATATCCGCCGGCAACTACGAAGAAGCGGCCAAGGAGCCCGCCGAACTCGCCGCCGAAGACGGGAACGACCGGCTCATGTGGACGCTGATGGCCGCTTCGGCCTACGATCTCGACGGCGATACCGACAAGGCGCTCGAAAAGTTCGATGTCGCCGAGGACATGATGATCGAGAACGACAACACCTCGGTGTTCAGCCAGGCGGCAGGCACGGCGAATGCGATGATGCTCAACGACAAGTACTTCCCGTATGATGGCGGTGGGCAGGATCGTATCTTCACGTGCCTCTACAAGGCGGTCGGCTATGGCTCGCGCAACGACTTCGACGCTGCGCGCACGGAGTTGAACCGCGCGGCCCAGCACCAGGAGAATTGGCTTTGGGAGCGCCGCAAAGACCTGGCCGCGGCCGATGAGCGCATGGACAAGGAGTCTGCGGATTACGCCAAGGAAAAGGGCAATGGCGCCAAGGACGAAGGTCAGAGCAATATTGCCGTGCAGAACGCCATGAAGGACGGATCGTTCGGAACTACCATCAAAGAGTATTTCATGTTCGATATCTTTACGTCCGGCGTTCTGGACCAGTTGAAGCCTGCCGACTACCAGAACCCTTACGCCGCCCACGTCTGCGGGATTTTCCGTTGGCTCAATGGCGATGGCGACGGGCGCGGATATCTGCGCGACGCGAGCACCCTCCGTCCGGACAACACCTTTGCCGCGAACGATTTCTCGGCTTGCGACCAGGGTTTGACCCCCAAGAACCAGGTTTGGGTATACGTGGAGGACGGTCTCTGCCCCGAGCGCGAACAGCAGCGCGTCGATCTGCCGCTGCTGCTCATCCCCTATGCGGGCCATTACGTGAAGTATGCGGGGCTCAGCCTGCCGCGTCTTCTCGAACGTCCAGCTGCGGCCTCTTCGTGGTCGGCGAACGGCGAGCAGCTTCAGATGCTCGCGAACGTCGACGCCTTGTGCAAGATCGAATACGACGTCTACATGCGCGGTGCGATCAAGCGCGAAATCACGCGTACGGTCGTGGACGTGGGCGTGCAGGTAGCGCTCGGCATCGCGGCGGACCATGCCAGCGGCAATACCAGACTGGCGCTTGTGGCTTCGCAGTATGCAGTGGCCGCGTACAGTCTCGCCCGTCGCGGGGCCGACACCCGTTGCTGGTCGTCGCTGCCCAAGCGGGTGTACATGGCCCGCGTGGAGCGTCCGGCGGGCGGAGTGCTGGAGGTCAAGGCCGACGGCGCCCCTGCCGCCCAGGTCGAGCTTCCGGAAGGCAATTCGATGGTGTTCGTGAGGAAACCGGCCCCCGGCGCCAAGCCTGCCGTCAAGGTCGTAACCTGGCCGTGACGTCAAGCAACATGGAAGAGGAGCGATGAACCTAAAGTTTCTTAACGTAATCGGTACGTGGCGCATGGTGGCGGATGCCGCCCGCACCACGATCCGTCAGGACGAAGGCACCAAGGAACCCACCTCCAAGTGGAAGAAGCGCATTCTTCTCGCGGAGCATTCGCCTATCCGCAAGCTGATGTTCAACTGGAAGTGGATCGATCTTCCGTACTGGGTTAGCGTCCACTTCGTGCGCCACAAATACGGCATCGAGCATTTCGTGTCGACCCAGCGCACCGACCGCACCGGCGACAATCGCGAAGGCAAGCGCCAGGATTCGCCGGTGATGCACGAGTGCATGGCCAACGCGGCGGAGGTGATGTTCATCTCGCGTCGCCGGCTCTGCTCGCAGGCGTCGCCGGAAACGCGCGCGGCCTGGAAGCTGGTGGTGGATGAAATCGCCAAGGTGGAGCCGGAGGTGGCGGCGTGTTGCGTGCCGGAGTGCGTCTATCGCGGCTTCTGCCCCGAGTTCAAGCCTTGCGGCTACTGCGGGTCGCCGGCGTGGAAGGAAGCGGTGGAAAAGTACCGCGCGGTCTAAACGGTTTAACAAGGAGAAAGCAAATGGAAACCAAACTCTTGAAGGAAGCGCTGGCCAAGATCGGTTCGGTGCCGGTATTGGTCAATCTGGTGTCGCGCCGTGAACGCGAACTCATCAACGGCGCCAAGCCGCTCATCCGTCCCGACTCGCTCGACGACGACAAGTGCGACATTGCGCTCAAGGAGATCGCGGCCGGAAAGCTCGTGGCGGAGATCGACTACGACGCCATCGCCAAGGCCGAGGAGGCCAAGGCCCGCTGGAGCGTCAAGCACAGCAACGTAAATTCGCTGTACGCCAACTAAGTGATCGAGAACCGTCGCGCCCGGCATGACTATACCGTACTCGAGAATATCGAGTGCGGTATAGCGCTTACTGGCACCGAAGTGAAGGTTTTGCGCCAGGGCCAAGGTTCCCTCGCAGGGGCCTACGGAGCGGTGCTGGGCGGCGAACTCTATCTGGTGGGGATGAACATCCCGGTCTACACATTCGGCAACCGTTTCAACCACAATCCCCTCCGGAACCGCAAACTGCTCGTCCACGCGAAAGAGGTCCGGGACCTCAAAATGAAGACGGAAGCCAAGGGTTTAACGCTGATTCCGTTAAATATCCACCTCAAGAACGGGCGGATGAAAGTGGAGCTCGGGGTATGCCGGGGCAAGGCGTTGCACGACAAGCGCGAGAGCCTCAAGGAAAAAGCCTTGCGCCGGGACCTTGAAAGAATCCGCCAAATATGATATAATATACAATAATCGTTTCAAAAAAGAAGGAAGCAAGCAATGTCGATGATGAAAGGTTTCTCCAACGCGTTCCGCATCCCGGAGCTGAGGAAGAAAATTTTGATTACGCTCGGGCTCGTGTTCGTGTGCCGTCTCGTTTCGCAGATTCCAGCTCCGGGCGTGGACTGGAGGGCGCTGCAGTCGGTGATCGACACCGCCCGCCAGAATTCCGCCGGCGGCGGTCTGCTGGACTGGTTCGACGTCTTCACCGGCGGCGCCATGGCCCAGTGCGCCATCGGCTTCCTGTCCATCTGGCCCTACATCTCGGCGCAGATCGTGATCCAGCTCCTGAGCTCGGTCATCCCCGCGCTCGAGAAGCTCAAGAAGGAGGGCGAGTCCGGCCGCCAGCAGCTTTCGCAGATCACCCGCTACCTCACCATCGTCCTCTGCGTGGTGCAGTCGTGGGGCATCGCCACCATGCTCACCCACCCCGGCGCGCTCGGTCCGGCGTTCGCGGGCGCCGAAATCGTGGTGAATCCCGGCATCGGCTTCCATCTGATGACGGTGATCGGCATGACCACGGCTTCGCTCTTCGTGATGTGGCTCGCCGACCAGATCACCACCTTCGGCATCGGCAACGGCGCCTCGCTCATCATCATGATCAACATCACCTCGCGTCTGCCGCAGGCCATCCTCAGCGCCTGGGAGCGCTACTTCGGTCTGGGCGGCGTGCAGGCTTCGGCCCCGATCGCGGAGCTCCCCATCCTGATCATCTTCTTCCTGGCGGTCGTGATGGGCACGGTGCTCCTCACCCAGGGCGTCCGCAAGGTGACCATCCACACCACGCGCCGTAGCGTGGGCGGCGGCAACACCTACGGCATGCAGCAGACGTACATGCCGCTCCGGGTGAACTACACGGGCGTCATGCCCATCATCTTCGCCCAGCCGCTCATCCAGATTCCTTCCGCCATCCTGATGAAGCTCACCGACCCCACGTCGTCCGGCATTTCGGGCTCGCTCAACCGCTTTGCGCAGAATCTCAGCAATCCCACCGCGCTCCACATGGTGGCTTACGCGGTGCTGATCATGTTCTTCGCCTTCTTCTGGGTGGCCACGCAGTTCAACGCGATCGACATTTCCGAGAACCTGAAGAAGGACGGCAGCTACATCCCCGGCATCCGTCCGGGACGCGCCACCGCCGAGTTCCTCGATGACATGATGACCAAGATCACGCTCATCGGCGGCACGGGTCTCCTGATCGTGGCGCTCATCCCGATGCTCCTCATGGGCTGGATGAGCGTGCCTTGGGCCATCGCCAGCTTCTTCGGCGGCACCTCGCTCCTCATCGTGGTGGGTGTGGCGCTCGATACGCTCCGCATCATGGAATCGCATCTCCTGGTGCGCAAGTACGACGGCTTTTTGAGTCACGGGTCGCTGCGCGGGCGTAACGGCTGAGTCTAATACATCAATCAAAATCAAACAGGAGAACAGAACAATGACAGATCGCAGGGAATTTCTCAAGGGTACCATGTGGCTGGGCGCGGTGGCCGCGCTTTCCGGCAAGGCCGCCGGAGCCGTCAAGCTGGGCGACACCGGTACGATGTCTGGTTTCGCCGCTCCGGCCATCAAGGAAGTGCGCGTGGGCGTGGCGGGTCTCGGCATGCGCGGACCCGGCGCGGTGCATCGTCTGGCGTCGATCCCCGGCGTGAAGGTGGTGGCGCTGTGTGACCTCTTCCCGGAGCGTGTTGAGGCCCAGAACGCCTGGCTGAAGAGTCAGGGCTACGGCGAGGCCGTGGCCTACGTGGGCGCCGAGGCCTACAAGGCCATGTGCGAGAGCGATCTCGACCTCGTCTACATCGTAACCCCGTGGAAGCTCCACACCCCCATCGCGCTCTATGCCATGGAGCACGGCAAGCACGCCGCCATCGAGGTGCCTTCGGCCATGTACCTAGAGGAATGCTGGGCGCTGGTGGAAACGAGCGAGCGCACCAAAAAGCACTGCATGCAGCTCGAGAACTGCTGCTACGGCGCGGTGGAAATGCTTACGCTGAACATGGCCCGCAAGGGCATCTTGGGCGAAATCGTCCATGGCGAGGGCGCCTACATCCACGACCTCCGCGAGCTCAACTATCTTGATCCCAAGGCGGGCGGCTACCAGGGCTACTGGCGGCTCAAGTGGAACACCGAGCACTTCGGCAACCCCTACGCCACGCATGGCCTCGTACCGATCATGCAGGCGATGAACGTCAACCGCGGCGATCGCTTCGACTATCTCACCTGCGTTTCGTCCGAGCAGTTCGGCATGGACGCCTACGCCAAGGCCAAATTTGGCGAGAACAGCTGGCAGGCCAAGCTCAATCCGCGTTGCGGCGACATGTCCACCACCGTCATCAAGACCGTGAAGGGCAAGACCATCATGGTCCAGCACGACGTCACGAGCCCGCGTCCCTATTCGCGCATCAACCTCGTGTCCGGCACGCGCGGCATCCTGTGCGACTATCCGCTCCGGGTGGCGCTCTCCAAGAGCCAGGTCGAGGGCGCGCACGCGTGGATGGGCCAGGAAGAACTCGAGAAGCTGGCCGAAGAGCACGAGCATCCGCTGTGGAAGGTGGCGGGCGAGCTCGCCCAGAAGATCGGCGGTCATGGCGGTATGGACTTCCTGATGGATCTCCGGCTTTGCTATTGCCTCCAGAACGGCATCCCGCTCGATATGGACGTGTACGACCTCGCCGCTTCTTGCGCGGTCGCGGAACTCTCCGAGCGTTCCGCGCTCCATCGCGGCGACTCGCAGGACGTGCCCGACTTCACTCGCGGCGGCTGGAAGACCGCGAAACCGCTGGGCATCGAGTCCATCGACGAGGCGATGGTGTCGCGCATCATCAACGTCAAGAAGGACGATTCCCAGCTGAATGTTTAAGGCCATTTGGCAGCTCGCCAAGTACGGCGTTATCGGCGTCTTGGCCACAATCGTGCAGACGGGCGTATTTTATGCGCTCGCCTGTTCGTGTCTGGGGTGCCTCGCGGCGGACGACGTGGCGGTGAGGATCTTCGGTTTTCCGGTGGCCGAAGCGTCTGATGCGGTTCGCGCCTGGCGCTTCGCCTTGGCCACCGCCATTGGATTCGTCGTGGCCAACGTCTTCTGCTGGCTCATGAACCGCAAGTTCGTTTTCCGGCCGGGCAAGTTCGGCAAGCTGGTGGAGTTCGCGCTTTTCTTTTCGGCGGCCGCCTTCGCTACATTCCTCGCCATCGCCTTAAGTTCCGCGCTGATTGGCTGGCTGGGGCTCATGACCACCCTCGCGGTGTTCGTCGAAGTGGGCGTTAGCTTCGTGGTCAACTTCTTCATCCGCAAGTTCTTCATATTTAAGGGCTGATATGGCCAATCCCTATCTTGCCGCTGACGAGCGTGAAAAACTGGAGCGCGTAAGAGTGGGCGTCGCCGGCGCGGGGGGGCTCGGGAGCAACGTGGCCATGCACCTCGTGCGCGCGGGAGTGAAACGTCTCGTCCTCTGCGATTTCGATATCGTGAGCGAGTCCAATCTCAACCGCCAGTTCTTCTTTCGCGACCAGCTGGGCATGAAGAAGGTGGAGGCGCTCCGCGACAATCTCCTCCGGATCGAACCCGGCCTCGAGCTCCGGATCGACGATCGCCATCTGGATGTGGCGGGCGTGCGCGCGCTCTATGCCGACTGCGACATCCTGGTGGAGGCGCTCGATGCGGCAGCGACCAAAGCCGTCTTCTACAACGCTTTTCTGGGCGATCCGCGTCCCGTAATCGGCGCGAGCGGACTTGCCGGGTTCGGACGCAGCAACGCGATCCGGCTCAAAAAACTCGGCAACCTTTATCTGGCGGGTGACGGCGAAGCGGCAGTTTCGCAGGATCTCGCGCCGCAGTCGCCCCGCGTGGGAATCGCCGCCGCGATGGAGGCCAACACCGTGTTGGCGCTTGCTTTGGGGAGGGAAATCTGATGGAAAACGCGATTATTGTAGGTTCGGGTCCGGCCGGCATGACGGCGGGGATCTATCTTGCGCGGGCGGGGCTTTCCCCCTTGCTCCTGGAAGGGATGGAGTCGGGCGGACAGCTCATGACCACCAATCACGTGGACAACTTCCCGGGATTCGGGCCGACTACCGGGCCCGAAATCGTCAAGTCCATCCGCGCCCAGGCCGAGCGGCTGGGCGTAAGGTTCCAGATGGACGAGGTTACGAGCCTCGAACGCCGGGGCGAGACGATAGAACTCGCCGGCATGATCGGCAATTACTCCGCCCGGGCCGTGCTGGTCGCTACCGGCGCCAGCATTGAAAAGACGGGTCTACCCGGCGAGGCGCAGTACTGGGGGCGCGGGATCTCCGGCTGCCTCACCTGCGACGCCGCCTTCTACAAAGGCAAGCGCGTGGTCGTGGTAGGGACTGGCCCCGCCGCCCAGGCCGCTAGGAATTACCTCGAGAAGGTGGGCGATATCGTGGTGGGCGTGGTGGCGCCTGAGGAGGCAGGCTCCTTCTCCGGTGATGGCGCAAAACTGACCAAAGTGGGCGAAATCGAAACCGACGGCGCTTTTATCGTGACTAGGCGCATCCCGCAGACCCGGTTTCTGAAGGGTGTGGAACTGGACGAATCCGGCACTATCGTGACGCACGATCGCGTCTGCACCTCCGTGCCCGGCGTTTTCGCCGCGGGCGACTGCGCCCAGCCCAAGTTCCGCCAGGCGATCATCGCCGCCGGCGATGGCGCTTTCGCCGCCCTCGCCATCTCGTCCTATCTGAAGACGCTTGAGATGCGCTGATCTTGGCCCAGACTCTGAAAAGTCTGCACGGAGACTTAGGAAAAGTCCCGCGGGAGAAGTTGTGGTGTCGTATGCGTATTACAACCGGGATAGTCCGGTGGTGCTACAGACTTCGTCAAGAAGTCTGGACTTTTTGGACAAGGACGAATCGGCGTACGCGCGCCTTTTCTGTCCGATGTATTCCATGGTTGCGGCTCTAGACATATTGCTCATGCCTCCTATGTTACAATAAATTCTCTCGGGTGTCAAGCATTTGACGAACGGGCTGGTGATTTTGTTGACAACTTTTTTCTTAGGGTGTCATCTATTATAACGAATTGCGATCTTGGTGTTTCGGCAAGAAAACGCTTGATTTTTCGGACGGAATATGGTATAATATAAGTATACAATGCGGAAAGTGTGGGCGATAGTGTTCGGCTGCGCGATCGGGCTGGAGGTCTTGGCGGACGTCCAGTTGGAGGTTTATGGCGTTTCCGGGGAACTGAAGGCCACGTGTGTGGTGACGGATGAAGTGTGGGCGGAGGTGGCGCAGGCGTTCGCGAACGCGATCGAGGTGCGTCACCGGGTGCAGGATAGGCTCAACGCCTACAACCAGTACGCGGCGGCGATGGGGTTCGAGGAAGTGCCGATGTCGTCCGCCCCCATCAAGACGCAGATCGCGATCGGCAACGAGGTGTTCTATTTCGAGGAGGACGGCAGTTTGTGGTGCGACCCCCGGTTCATCCTGCCGGAGGAGCTGTCCGCGAAGGATCTGGTGGAGCGGTATTACAAGGCGATTTGCATGACGAAGGAAGAGAAGAAGGCGCCGGAAGAACCGAAGGAGGAAAAGCCGCAGGTGGCGGAGCAGCCGAAACCCCGGAAGAAACTCCCGGTGTTCAGGGGCTTCGAGGACGCCCGATACCAGCAGTACGACGATCTCATCATCAAGTATACGGACGATTTCAACAACAACCGCGCGGCCTGGGCGGACGCCACGCCGGGACAGGCGGCGAGCATCCACGACCTGAAGCCGGCTTTGGTGAAGTCGCACATGATCGAGGAGTCGGGCGGGTCGGGGCCGAAGTCCAAGAAGGCGTGGCAGGTGGATCCGCTGCAGGTGAACGTGCCGGGCGATTGGGACAGCGTCAAGACTTTGGTGGGGCTGAGGCGGCCCGCGCGCCGCAACGAGGGGACAGCCGCGCAGAACGTGAAAGCGGCCATCAAGTATCTGGTGCGCAAGGGCTTCGGCACGTCGGGCGCGCCGGCCAAGACGCGTCCGAGCAAGAAGTTCGACGGCTGGTATACGGCCCTGCGGCGCTACAACGGACGGAACTCCCGGACGGAGTCGGGCAAGCGCTACAAGGACGCGTACGCCGAGCGGATCATGAAGCGGGCGGAGTCGCCCCATGCGTTCGTGCCGATCGCGAACGACGTGAAGAAGCCCCGGAAGAGGAGGTCGGAATGACGGTGCTGCCGATCATATTGGCGATAACCGCCACGTTGACGCCGATGCGTCCCAAGCCCACGCTGCCGACGAGCTGGGAGGCGGAGTTGACGGAAGAAGAGGCGGCGGCGTTCGACGAGGGGAACGAGTGGGTGAGCGAGATATACGACCGCAGACGCTTGTGGCACGAGTTCCTCAAGAAGATCCGGTGCGCGGAATCGCCCCAGTCGACGGCCGGGGTGCGCTTCACGCTCACCTACAAGCATCGCGTGTGGGCGTTCGACGAGTTCGGTCACTTCTGGAACGACAGCCGGTTCATCCGAGAGGACGAGCAGGAGGGGCTGGAGGTGCTGGAGAGCTGGTTCCGGGAACTGGTGGAGCGCAGTCCCTATGCCGGATTCGAGTGGGGCGTGGAGGAAGGCGAGACGGTGAACTTCCGGGGCTTCGAGGACGGACGGTTCAACGCGCTCGACTTCACGATCATGCGGTTGTGCGAAGACTTCAACCTAGAGCCGAAGCGGTTCTGGGAGCTGTCGGGGCGGCCGGTGCCGAAGCAGGTGGCGTCGGTGCACGAGCTCCATCCGAGGATGCTCAAGGCGCTCCTTTTGGAGGAATGCTATTGGACCTATCCCGCGAACCTCGATGACCAGATCATAACCGAAGTGATGATGGAGCTGGCGGAGTCGGGCTTCGACGAGGGCGGACGGTTCGAAGGCTGGTTCAACGCCATCCGCGACTTCGGGTCGCGGCACGGCTGGCAGGGCGAGAACGACTATTATCTGGCGCAGTACGCGGAGCGGGTGGTGAAGCGGTTCAACAATCCGGGGACATACGTGCCGGTGATAACGAGAAAGGCGAAAGATGAGTAGACTCAAACTGGGCGTGCTCGGGTCGGGCGCGGGGTCCAACATGCAGAGCATCGTGGACGCGATCGACCGGGGCGAACTGGACGCGGAGATCCGTATCGTGCTGGCGGACGTGCCGGACGCGAAGATCTTGGAACGGGCGAAGCGGCACGGCATCCCGTGCGCGTATCTGGACTGCGCGCCGTTTAGGACGAAACTGGAGGGGCCGGCGGAGGACCGGTGCATCGAGCTCTTGAAGGGGGCCGGAGTGGACACGGTAGTGCTGGCGGGGTTCATGCGGATCGTGAAGCCCAAACTGCTGGCGGCGTTTCCCGACCGGGTGGTCAACATCCATCCGGCGCTGCTGCCGGCTTTCCCGGGCGTGCACAGCTGGACGCAGGCGCTAGACTACGGCTGCAAGGTGGCGGGGGTGACGGTGCATTTCGTGGACGCGGGGACGGATTCGGGTCCGATCATCGTGCAGAAGTGCGTGCCGGTGGAGGAGAACGACACGCCCGAGAGTCTCCATGCGCGCATCCAGGTGCAGGAACACCTCGCGTATCCGGAGGCGCTGAGGATCATCGCGAAGGGCGATTTCCGGATCGAAGGCAGGAGGGTGAGAATTGGATAGCTACCTCGAAATCGTCGAGCGGACGCTGGACGAGGTGCTGCCGAAGGGCAGACCGGAGAAGCTGTCGGAGGCCATGCGCTACGCAGTGGGGGCGGGCGGCAAGCGGATACGTCCCTTGATCTGTCTCGCTGCGGCAGAGGCGGTAGGCGGCCGGGCGGAGGACGCGCGATATCCGGCGGCGGCGATCGAACTGCTGCACAACTACACTTTGGTGCACGATGATCTGCCCGCGATGGACAACGACACGGAGCGCCGGGGCAAGCCTAGCGTGTGGGCGAAGTTCGGCGAGGCGGATGCGATTCTTGCCGGAGATGCGTTGCAGGCGTTGGCGTTCGGCGTTGCGGCCAAAGCTCCCCGGAACGCGGGGGCGATCGTAAGGACGCTGGGCGAAAAGGGCGTAGGAGTGGTGGCGGGACAGGTGGAAGACATCGGATCGGACAAAGACATCCCGTACATCTACGAGCACAAGACGGCAGATCTGTTCGTGGCGGCGGCCAAGATGGGCGGTCTGGCGGGCGGAGGATCGGAGGACGATATCGCGGCGTTGGCGGAGTTCGCGCTCAATCTGGGGCTCGCGTTCCAGTACGAGGACGATCTCCTGGACGGCGATTACACGTACTCGCGGGAAGAGACGGAGCGTTTGGCGCAGGCGACCACGCGCCAGGCGGTGGAGGCGCTAGCGCGGCTCAAGGGCGACACGGCGTTTTTGCGGGAACTCGCGAACAGACTCTTGGGAAGGAGGGTGTGATGCGGATCACTTTCTACGGCGCGGCGCAGACCACTACGGGATCGATGCATCTCGTGGAGGCTAACGGCAAGCGGATACTCCTCGACTGCGGACTCTATCAGGGGCACCGCAAAGAGGCGTTCGAGAAAAACCGCAATCTGCCGATCGACCCGAAGACGATCGACTACGTTATTTTGTCGCACGCGCACATCGACCATTCGGGCAACCTGCCGCAGCTCGTGAGGCAGGGCTTCAGGGGACGGGTGTTCGCGCGGCAGTCCACCACCGATCTTTGCGCGATCATGCTCAAGGATTCGTGCTATCTGCAGAAGCGCGATCTCGACTACATCAACAAGAAGCGCAAGCGCGAAGGCAAGAAACTGTTCGAGCCGCTGTACGACGAAAAGGACGTGGACGCGCTGATGCAGCTGTTCGTGCCCACGCACATGCACGAGCCGAGACAGATCGCGCCGGGGATCACGCTCGAGTTCTTCAACGCGGGGCACATCCTCGGGTCGGCTTTGGTGCAGCTGGACGTGAAGTCGGATCACGGACACAATCACCGGCTGCTCTTTTCGGGCGATCTGGGTCAGCCCGACCAGCCCATCCTCCGCCACTTCGAATATCCGTCGGGGGCGGATATCCTGCTGATCGAGTCCACCTACGCGGACCGCTTCCATCCGCCGGCCGACGACGTGGAGTTCCGGCTCGAGAAGTACCTCAAGTACATCGACCGCCACAACTCCAAGCTGCTCATCCCGGCGTTTTCGGTGGGGCGCACGCAGCAGATCATCTGGTATCTCAACAAGCTCCTCGAGAAGAAGAAGTTTCCGCGCGAGGTTAAGGTGTACATCGATTCGCCCCTGTCGCAGAAGGCCACGCGCATCTATGCCGCGCACCGCGAGGTGTACAACCGCGAGGCACGCGAGATGCTGATGCAGGGCAAGGATCCGTGCGAGTTTCCGGGCATGGTGTTCGTGGGTACGCCGGAGGAGTCGATGGCGCTCAACGATACTCCGGGGCCGATGGTGATCATCGCGGCGAGCGGCATGTGCGAAGGCGGACGCGTGCTCCACCACCTCAAGCATTGCGTGCAGGACGAAGACAACATCATCCTCATCGTGGGCTTCCAGGCGGAGAACACTCTGGGGCGCCGGATCGTCGAACAGCGCAATCCGATCCGCATCCTCGGAGAGGAAATGGAGCTGAAAGCCAAAGTCGAGGTGATCAACGCGCTGTCGGCCCATGCGGACCGCACGGGACTCACCAACTGGCTGGACGAGGTCAAGGACAATGTGCGCCACGCCTTCGCGGTGCATGGCGAACCGGACAAGGTGAGCGCAATGGTGGAGATACTGAAAGAACACGGAATTCCCAATGCAATAGCGCCTTCTCCGGGGCAAACCTACAAGTTCGATTGAACGAAAAGTCGCGGCCGAAAACCGCGACTTCTTTTTTGCCGAAATAAAATTTTTACTTTTACCTATTGACAAATGGGTGTCAAAAAGTGTATAATAGTGTCAGACAATGTCAAAAGTAGGCAATCAGAGTGTCGCTATGTCGACCGGAACAGACTCGGGAGTCTTGGTAGGGCGTTGTGAATACAACCTCGACCCCAAGCACCGTTTCACCATCCCGAGCGGATGGCGGGAGGTGATGGGGGATCCCAAGTATGTTTACGTGATGCCTGACGGCAAGGAGCGCTGTCTCAACCTCATCCCCCCGGCGGAGATGGAGTCGAGATTGGCGAAGCTGCGTGAGCGGGCTTTGTTTGATCCCTCGGTCACGAAGCATCTCCAGGCCATCGGTGCGGCAACTGAGCAGCTTACGCTCGATGTGCAGGGCCGAATCCGCGTTTGCGACAAGCTCCTTCAGTTTGCGAACTTGACGACGACGGTTGCGATGGTGGGTTCGGTCCGCATGATCAAGCTTTGGAATCCGGCGGCGCTCAAGCCGGATGTGGTGGATCAGGTCGAGCTCAACAGCGCTTTGGAGTCGGTGGGATTCTGATGAAGCACGTGCCGGTTCTTTTCGAGGAGACGATGAAGGTCCTTGAGATCGAACCGGGCGGCAGGTATGTGGACGGGACGTTGGGGCGTGCGGGACATGCGCGCGGGATGATCGAACGGGGCGCGAAGGTGTTGGGGATCGATCGCGACGACGAGGCGGTGGGCGAGCTGGAGGCGATGGGGATCGAAGGGCTCGAGGTGGTGAAAGGGAATCACGGCGACCTGGAGGCGATCGTGCGTGCGCACGGATGGGACGAGGTGGACGGCGTGCTGATGGATCTCGGGGTTTCGTCGCCCCAGCTGGACGAGGCGGAGCGCGGATTCAGTTTTATGCGCGAGGGCCCTTTGGACATGCGGATGGACCGGACGAAGGGTCCGACGGCAGCCGACCTGGCGAACGGACTCGAGGCGCCGGAACTGGAAGAGATTCTGCGGGAACTCGGGGAAGAGCCGCAGGCGAGGCGGATCGCGCAGGCGATCGTGAAGGCGCGCGCGGACGGGCGGATCGAGACGACGACGCAGCTCGCCGGAATCGTGGAGAAGGCGGTCGGAGGCAGAAAGGGCGCGCATCACCCGGCCACGCGGACGTTTCAGGCGCTCCGGATGAAAGTGAACGACGAGCTGGGCGAGCTGGAGCGGGCGCTCGAAGGGGGACTCAAGGTCCTCAAGCCGGGCGGCAGGATGGCGGTGATCACGTTCGAAAGCCTGTCGGACCGGATGGTGAAAAGATTTTTTGCGGAGCATGCCGGACGCGAGGTTTCCTTGCAGGCCGGCGGCAGCAGGTGGGAGGGCGCACTTCCAAAGGTGAAGGCGGTTACACGCAAGGCCATAAAGGCGGCCGAGGAAGAGGTCCATGCCAATCCGCGCGCGCGTAGCGCCAAACTGCGGGCGGTGGAAAAAGAAAGGATTTGAGATGAAGAAGTACAGGAAGAACCGGAAGCGCAACAAGCGCATGAGCGTATCGGCGGTCCGCACCCTCAACGTGGGCGGGGTGATCGTGATGCTGTTCGCGATGGTCATTTTCAACATGCTGGCGAAGACGAACGAGCAGTCGATCCAGAAGGAGATCGGCGTCAAGATGCGCACGCTCAATTCGCTGGAGGAGGACCGGCAGCGCGAAGAGACGCGTTGGGAGGGGATGAAGAATCCCGGGTCGCTCCAGACCGCGCTGTTGAATCACGGGCTCAAGATGAACACGCCCAACGATCTGCAGATAGTGCGCATGGGCTCCAACCGCATGCCGCTCAAGGGTCAGTTGTCGGTCAAGCGCGCGCAGTCGTCGCGCGTGCGCAATCTGGCCAGGAGATGACGCGGCTCCGCTTCCAGGCGGCGATACTCGTTCTCTTTGCCCTGTATTCGGGGCAGAAGCTGGTGCGGTCCCACGTGGATCCCACAGTGGACGACGTGGACTACATGTTCGAACGCGAACTCAAGGCGCGGCGCGGATCCATCTACGATTCGGCCGGATATCCGCTTGTCAAGTCTGTGCCGATCTGGGAATACCATCTCGACCCGGTGGCGCTCACGAACCGGGTGGTGCGCAGGAAGGGCGAACCTCCGCGTCCGCCTTCCGCCATCATCAAGACCGTGTCGTCGGCGCTGGGGCTCGACTTCCGCGAAACTTTGGCCAAGGCGTCCAACAGCAAAAACCGCTACCAGTTCCTGGCGCGTTCCAGCGATTCGGAAGCGCATCGCCTGATCGCCGATTCCAAGCTGGTGGCGGGCGTGGCCATCGGCGACAAGCAGGAAAGGCAGTATCTGCACGGCACGATGATGTGCCACATTCTCGGCGCGATCAATGCCGAGGAGGAGGCTTCGTCCGGACTCGAACTCAAGTACGACCGGTTCCTGTCTGGCGTTCCGGGGCGCATCCAGGGCATGAAGGACGCGAACGGACGGGAACTCTACGACAAGCGCAAGATATCGATCGATCCGGTGGCGGGGGCCGACATCCATCTCACGCTCGACCACAATCTCCAGTACGAAACCGAGGCGCAACTCAAAGCGGGCATCGAAGAATTCGGGGCGGCGGCCGGGTGGGCCATCATCATGGACGCCAAGAGCGGCGCGGTGCTGGCGATGGCGAGCTATCCCGATTTCGATCCTGCCGCCTACGGCAAGACGACCGACGCCCAGAAACTCAACCGCTGCGTGGGGTACACGTTCGAGCCGGGTTCGGTGATGAAGGTCATAACCGTAGCCTCCGCGCTCAACGAGAAGTTCGTGCGTCCCGATTCGCTCTACAACACCAAGCGGGACGATCCGAACTACTACCGGCTGCCGGGCGACGGATCGCACGTGTGGGAGCCGTACATGAGCGTGGCGGATGCGGTAGTGCATTCGTCCAACATCGTGGTGGGCAAGCTCGGATGCGATTTCGGACAGGAGCGGCTCTACAACTACATGCGGGCGTTCGGGTTCGGGTCCAAGACCGGGATCGAACTTCCGGGCGAGGAGGTGGGGATCCTCCACCATTGGAAAAACTGGGACAAGGCCACCTGGTCGCGCGCGCCCATCGGACAGGCCGTCACCGTTACCCCCATCCAGCTCGTTTCCGCCTATCAGGCCATCGCCAACGACGGACTGCGGATGAAGCCGCACGTCATCGACCGGATCGTGGGCGCGAACGGCGATGTCGTCTATCAGCACGTCGACGAGCCGGTGGGCCGTCCTATTTCGGCGGAGACCGCGCGAAAGATCCGCGAGGTCATGAAACCGGTCGCGAGCGTCAAGGGCACGGCCCGGCGCGCGGCCATCAAGGGCTACTCGGTGGCGGGCAAGACCGGCACCGCGCAAAAGTCGATGGGCCGGCGAGGCTACGCTCCGGGGCTCTACATCGCGAGTTTCTGCGGCATCGTGCCGGCTGACGATCCCGCCATAGTGGTGCTGGTGTCGCTCGACTTCGATACGCTCCGTCCTTTCCATCAGGGCGGCAACTCTTCGGCTGTTGTTTTCCGCAAGCTGACGACGGAGGCGCTGAAGTATCTGATGGTGCCGTCGGACAAGCCCGAAGAAATTTTTGATGAAGATTTAGATTGATTTTCGCGCCGGAATATGGTATAATACTTAACCGTTTTCCAAAAATGCGACTGTAGCTCAATTGGATAGAGCGTTGGCCTCCGAAGCCGAAGGTTGCTGGTTCGATCCCAGTCAGTCGCACCAAACCCGGATCAAGGGGGACTGTATGGCTTGGAACAAAAATGGAGGCGATGCACCGACAAAGCCCGTCAAGCCCAAAGCCTGGAAAGGTTTGCTGGCGGGGAGTATCGTGGTGGCGGGAGCCCTGGCGGCTTTCGTGGCCATGAATCTCAAATGGGCGGCGCATCCGTCGGAAACGGAAGGCAAACCGCGAGGCGTCGCCAAGATCGGCGAGGCCGTGGCCGATCTCGACCGCATCGAACAGGCGCCGGAAGCGCCGGCGGAGAGCGCGGAGGCGAAGACGAGACGCGAACGGGCCGAGAAAATCCGCAACATGAGCGTGGAAGAGCGCATCGACTTCCTGTTCGAAGAGGCGGAGAAGCGTCCCCTCGATCTGGAGCCGTCCACCAACCGCGTGTTCGCCACCGGCACCGAGCAGGTGTTGAGCTGGATTTTCACCACGCGCCTGGGGGACGCGCCGCCGCCATTGCCGCGCATTTCCATCCACGACGAGGCGCACCTGGCGGAAATCCTCATGAACGCCAACGAGATCAAGGATACGGATTCCGACCGCGTGGCCGACGCGAAGGAGATGGTGATGCTGGCCAAGGAGGAGCTCAAGAAGTTCATCAAGGCGGGCGGCGATATCGAAGAGTTTCTCGAATACTACCGGGGCGAACTCGTCCAGGCGCACAACGAGTGGCAGGAGAGTCAGCGGCAGGCGATGCAGGTGTTGCGCGAAGAGCCGGAACTGGCGGCCGATTTCATCTCGGAGGTGAACGGGCGGCTGCGGGAGAAGGGCATCAAGCCGGTGATGATTCCCCCGAAACTGCTGGAAATGCACGGCATCGAGCTTTACGAAGAGTGAACAACGAAAAAGGAACCAAGCGATGAACAGAATTGCGATATTGTGCATGGCGGCGATGATGGCGGGGACGGGTCTCGCGGCCAAACCGGAAAATCTTACCCAGGAGGAGAAGGAGGCCAAGCGCGCGGCCGCCAAGGAGCGGATGATGCAGATGACGGGCGGGCTCGTGGAGAAGGCGGGCGAAGGCAGGATCGTGGTCGTCAACCGGCAGCAGAAGATTGCGGAAGGGTCGGTGCAGGAGCGGGTGGCTACGCTCAAGAACGTGATCCGGGTCAATATCGAACTGGTGGCGGACGCGAGGACCGGGGACGGATTCAACGTGGCGAAACTGGGCGTGCCGGAAGGGGCGCAGGCGGCCATGTATATCGTGGACGATCCAAGCCTGCCAATGTCGCTCGTGGCGGCGGAGGCGGGCTGGGGGGTGCTCAACGTAAACCGGCTCGACGAAGGCAAGCGGTTCAAGACCGAGTTCAACCGGGTGGCTACGATGACTTTCGGCGCGGGGGTGAGTCAGTTCAAGGGTTCGACCATGCAGACGGTGCGCGGTCCCGCCGATCTCGACAAACTGATGAGCGAAGGTTTCACGTTCGACGCCGTCTCCACCATGATGCGCAACCTGCAGAACGTGGGGGTGACGCAGACGAAGCGCTCCACCTACAAGAAAGCGTGCGAAGAGGGTTGGGCGGCCGAGCCGGTCGACAGCTATCAGCGCGCGATCTGGGAGAAGGTCAAGGCGGAGCAGAGCGAACAACCGAGCAATCCGCTCAAGATCAAGCCGGGCGACAAGCCGAAGAAGTGAAATACCGCTACCATTACCGCAACCGGGACAACGAGGCCTTGGCGGGCTGGATAGTCGCCAAAGACCGTAACGACGCGTACGCCAAGCTCAAGGCGCAAGGCATCAAGCCGTTCAAGGTGGAGGGCAAGGACCCGGTGGCCTGGAAACGTTGGGCGGCCATCGCGGTGCTGGCGGGGGCGTGTCTTTCGCTCGCGAGGGCGCTCTTGAAGGTGGAGGCGGAAGAGCGGATGGAGCCGCGCGCGCAACTGTATGGAGACCCGGCCATCATCCAGCAGCTTTCGGCTTCTGGCTGGCGCGAGGCGTTCGGGGGCGACGAGGGGGATGCCTGGCTCGCGAGGCATGCGATTCCGGCTTCCACCTGCGATTGTAGCGAGGGGCGAAGGCCGGAACTGGACCTGAGGCCGGTCAGGATCTCGCCGGACGAGAGCGCGGAAAAGAAGAAGATGGCGCGGATGGTCAATTGGATGAAAGCGGAACTCGAGGCGTATTTGCAGGGCGGGGGAACGGAGGAGGACTACATGGCGCTCTGCGACGAGCGGCTGGAGACGGAGCGCGGGATCGTGGCCGCGTACCATGCCGATTTCGAAACGCTCTTGCGGCGCGGCGAAGAGGCCGGCGAAGCGTGGGAGAAGAAGAATGCGGAACTGAGGAGCATGGGGCTACCTACGGTCATCATGCCGGATTAGCAGTTTTTTCATTTTCCCTATTGACTTTTGTCCCGCAAATATGATATAATATTGGAACTTTTCGAAAATTTCAAAGTCAAGAAAGTCGAGGTGCAGAATGGGTACAGGTCGTACACTCCGTAAGGAATCTCATGTCCGTCCTTGCAAGACGCCGGCAGGCAAGGCTCGCAAGAACGCGGCGCAGCGTCGTCGTCTGGTGAAGATGGGCATGGCCGAGGCCGATGTCAAGTTGATGGGCGATGAAGACGTGCGCGTGCTGGTGCAGCGTCCTACGGTGGTGAAGAAGCTCGCCGCCAAGAAGGCCAAGTAAGCGATGACGCTCGTATACTGTTCGATTCCCGAACAGTTCGTCAATCCCCTCTTCGAAGTGTTCGACGGAGGGGATTTCGTTTTGTCTTCCTACCGGTCGGTGGAGGCCAGTCTCACCGACGTGCAGCTGTATTTCCCGGAGGCGGAGCGCACGGAAGAAGCCAAGCGGCTTCTCTCGGACGCGCTTTCGATCGTGGGTGTGGAAGCGGAACTGGTGGTGCGCGAGGTGCCGGACGAAGATTGGAAGTTCGCGTATCGCCGCCATTTCACGACGGAGCGGATCGGCCGGCACGTGATCGTGCATCCCGATTGGGAGCCCCAGCCGGAAACTAAGCCGGGCGACGTGGTGGTTTCGATCGATCCCGGGCTCGCTTTCGGCACCGGCAAGCACGAAACGACGAAAGCCTGTCTGGAATTCATCGACGAGGTGTGCGGAGAGGCCGGGGGCGGAAGTTTTCTCGATATGGGTTGCGGCTCGGGCATTCTCTCCATCGCCGCGAAGAAACTGGGCTTCGGCGAGGTGCGCGGGTTCGACGTGGACCAGGAGGCGGTGGAGGCCTCGCAGGAGAATGCGGCCAAGAACGGGGTGGAGATCGAATTTTTCCGGTATGGACTCGGCTCCAAGGTCAAGCGCGACTTGGGCAGGGCCGATCTGGTGGCGGCGAACATCTTGGGGCCGTTGCTCATAAAGTTCGCGGACGAGATAGTGCCGGCGGTCGAAAAGCGGCTCGTCATTTCCGGCATCCT